>Ga0070754_10000817_pt1 | contig 26992 bp, 26 predicted proteins | sample VirMetDEL_Sep_01_FD_75181 | JGI IMG/M metagenome (GOLD analysis project Ga0070754, IMG submission 75181) | Aqueous microbial communities from the Delaware River and Bay under freshwater to marine salinity gradient to study organic matter... | ecosystem: Environmental > Aquatic > Marine >...
AAGACAAACGAGAGCATTCCTTCTCTTTCTGTTCGATACAAGCAGCTTGGAAAATATTCTCGTCTGATGGAGCACTGGTTGACAGGTTCTGCTGGAGGTATCACAACTCCTACCAATGGAGAGGATAACCTGAAGTGCAACTATCGTACTGAGCGTGGTTTCGAGGGAGCCAAGCCTAACCGCTTCTTCCTTATTCGTAAGTAATAACTACAAAAACTGACATTTATCATGGCAAAGCAATTAGCAATTACTGACGGAACGAACTACGCATACGTTGCGGTATCACCCGGACTTAGCGTAGCTGACACTGGAGTTAACACTGTTGTGGTGTCCGACGGACATCTCGACATCACTGTTACAACAACAGCCTCTGGAGAGAACGACTTCATTGCCGACGTGCAAGAAGCTCTTCGCGCTGCTAACGGAACCACTAAAGGAAACATCGGAGATGGCTATGTCTTCACCGTTGCATCCACTTATGTGGCATCGTTCGCTGCTGCGGCTGCTTAACATACCTAGAGAGGGGGCCGCTACGGCTCCCTCTTATTTTTCTTTTTAAACTTAAAATTCAATTCAAATGCCAACTCAAAAAATGCCTGTAACCGACCTGACCAAGGTTCCTAAGGCAAAATCTTCCAACGAAAAGGTAAGCTCTAAGGCTACCTATGTAACCGACCCGGTTAAAAAGCCCACTCGAAGGGTAGTTCAATTCCACTTGATTTCAGAAAGAAAGCCGACAACGGTTAGCTTTAAGGCTGAAGATATCGTCGACCTTGGCGATGGAAAGGGCCTAACGGCTATCCGATACGCGAACGGCCAGAGGACCATTATCAAGGACGACCAGCCTGACTTTGTTAAAAAGCCGGACTACCTCCTTTTCATGGCCGGTATTCTTACCGTTCAAAGTTCAAACACTGCTCTTCTTGAGTTCTTGCGTAAAAGCAACTCAAACGCCAATAATCCAAACAGGCTTGAAAACAAGCAGCCTAAGTGGATTGAGTATGACCCAGACGCTATTAGCCAGAAGCAATTTGAAGAGGAGGTCAAGAAGCTTGACGCCGTAAGAATTGCTCTTGAGGCTGACACCAAGAAGGCATTTGGCATGGCCATGATGCTTGGCGGGAAGCCACAGGACGCTCTTGATGCAAAGCTTTACCTTAAGAATTATGCTGACAGAGACCCAGCAAAAATCATTGAGCTTAACGGCGACCCAACCCTTGAGAAGAAAAGCAACTTCCTGTTGGCCTTGTCTGTCGGGGTTATGCGAGTAGACGAAAAGGGGCGTGTCTTGTGGGGTTCTGGTAATTCAGCAATCACCATTGTCCCTGCCGGCATTGAGCCGCACGACCACATGTACGAGTTCTTCAGAACCGAGGATGGTGGAGTAGTGTACAACCAAATGATGGAAAAATTAGAGAAGTAATTCTCTGATTCATAAACAATTAGCATTGGGGCCCCGTAAGGCCCCTTTGTTTTTTCGTTTCTTTGATATACCTTTGCTTGTCTATGACAACTGAATTGAATGACAGAAAAGAGCAAGTAAAGGACATGGATATTGTCTCTTGGCTTGCAGCAAACGGCCATCAGCCGGCCAAGAAATCAGGAAGAAACCTATTCTACTATTCTCCGTTCCATGCTGAGAGAACGCCATCATTCTCTGTAAATACGCAAGGGAACTACTGGAAAGATTTTTCTACCGGCGAGGGTGGCGACTTAATTGAGCTTGTGAAAAAAATCAGGGGCTGTAGCTTCCAGGCCGCTGTAGATTTGCTCTCTCAAGATGCCGGTATTGAAATACCGAAGTTCGAAAAGCCAGACGTTCCTGAAAAAGCTGACCCATTCAACATCACATGGGTTGGCGAGCTGTTTTCGGACGATTTAACGACCTACATTGAATCTAGGGGCATACCGGTTGAGTTGGCCAAGAAGTACTGCCAGGAGGTCTGGTTTAACCTGTGGAGCGAGAATAATCAGCGCTGGTATTCCATGAAGTGCCTTGGGTTCAAAAACGATAAGGGTGGATGGGAGTTCCGGAATAAAGATTGGAAAGGCGGAAACTCTCCAAAGTGGTACACCACAATAAAGGGTACCAACGATGTAGGAACCGTAAATGTGTTTGAGGGATGGATAGACTTCCTTAGCGCCCTTGTCTTCTATGAAAGGGATGAGTTCGAATCTGACACAATCGTGATGAACTCGCTGTCTTTTTTTGGTCGCGTTAGTGATGTGCTCAATGGGTACCACACCGTTAATCTTTTCCTTGACAATAACAACGCCGGGAAGATGTACACAGATAAATTTTGCCGAAGTTTTTATTGCAGGGACTTCTCCGGGATATACCAGGGGCACGAAGATTTTAATTCAAAGCTCACCTCCCGTTAATTCTGTATCTTTGTGCTATTAAAGCATAAAAGATAATGGCATCAGCATCCATAAACACCGTTTATAGCCTGGTGCAGCGTATAGCAAACAAAGAGCAGCGAGGATTTATATCTCCTTCTGCCTTTAACCAATACGCTCAGCACGCCCAATTGGAGGTAACAAACGAACTACTTGAAGAGTTAAAGGTTTCTGCAAACCAGAGAAAAAGGTACTTGGAGGAGTCCGATGGAGTCCGCGGTGGACGCCAGGCTATCATTGATGAGCTTGCTCCGCTATTGAAGGCATCGATACCTCTTGTAAACATCTCTTCAAATAACTTTTCAGAGCCAGACGACCTCCTGCATATCGATGATATCTTCTATGGCGACGGGACCAACTTTTGGAAGGCTGACATCGTAAACCCTGCCCGGGCCAATCACTACCTGAACTCAGAGCTTTCTGCCCCATCAGAGCAATACCCAATAGTGTTACAAGCTAATGGGATATTTTCTGTTTTCCCAAGCACCATCACAAGCGGGATGTCAATAAACTATTACAAGATTCCGCAGGGGGTTACAACTGCAGGGGCAAAAACAACTCAGCAGCCAACGTGGGCATACTCCACCCCTGGCAGTTCTTCCTCCCCGGTATACAATGCTACCAACACAATCGATTTTGAATTATCGTCGGCGTCCACTAACAGGCTGGTTGTCAAGATATTATCTTATATTGGGATATCTCTAAGGGAGCAAGAGGTTCAAGCATACGCCGCATACAAGGAAAAGAGAATAACTGACGACGTACAATAATGGCAAGTAACTACACCAACATATCACAGATTGTAGAAAACTACATGATTCAGCGAGGAGAGGATGATTACTCGAAGTATGCTGAACGCGGCCAGGTTCGTCATTGGGCGCTTCTTGGATACCGGGAGCTTCAGAGTGACATCCTTGGCGAGGTCAAGCAAACCGAGCTGGCAATCACATCAAATCCATACGTGGAACTCCCTGCTGACTACCTCGACTATACTTTCATTGGCGTAAAGGGCGATGACTGTAAGTTGCACCCTATGGGCCAGAGAGAGAACATGTATTTCGGGACATGTATACCATCAGCAGCTGGAACCATTGATGACCTTCCGTGGTTATACTTGGTGGGTGGCCGAGGCGGCTCGTATGGCGTTCCAACCGGTCGTAACTCGAATAATGCTAATGGTGAGTATCGCATAGATAAGGAGAACAACAGGATTGAAATCTCTTCCAACATAAACGGAAGCTCTATTGTTCTTGAGTACATTGCTGACGCATCACTGAACGCAGACCCTACGCTGCACAAGTACGCAGAGATGGCCCTTTACGCGTACATCTATTACAGGCTAATATCCAGAAAGACATCTGTGCCAATGAACGAGAAGGTTCGCGCAGAAAGGGAGTGGATAAAAGAAAAGAAGAAGGCCAGAAGAAGACTTAACTCCTTCACAACAGAGGAAGTCCTTGAGGCCCTAAGAATAGGCAACAAACAGGCACCTAAGGTATGATAATCAAAAATCTGTTCAATAAAGGAATGGACAGGGACACAGATGAGCGCCTTGTCCAGCCGGGTTTCTATCGTAAGGCTATAAACCTGCGCCCAGGGAGCTCATCGGGCTCTAACGGCTTTACCCTTGAAAACATCATGAGCAATGAGGCGATATCAGTATCGCTTCCTGCCGGTGACAATGTGTGCATTGGTGTTGCCCCACACGAAGAGAGAAACACCCTATACTTCTTTGTGTGGAACTCCAACGACGACCACACCATCTGGAAGTACAACGGCATTACCGGGAACACCGTTAAGGTTCTTCAGAACTCTTATCTGTCGTTTTCTAAGTCCTATCTCATCACCGGCGCAAACGCTATCTCTATTCTTAACGGAGATACGCTGCTTTATTGGACAGATGATTACAATCCACCGAGAAAAATCAATGTAGCCAAGGCTATTGCCCACACCAAGGGTGATTATGGAAATGGGTATCCGGCTGTTCTTTCCACCGGGACCGACCAGGAGAAAGACTTTATACTTGATGCTGTAAAGCACCCGCCACTGAATGAGCCGACGTGGAACTTTTCAACAGACCTATCGTTTCAAACAAACAATCTTGCTGAGGCGGCTTGGCAATTCAGGTATCAGTACGTTTATGATGACGGTGAAGAGTCGGCATACTCTCCTAGCTCTTTAGTGGCTGTATCTGATACCCAAAAATCTAATGCTGTTTTCGGCGTGTCTGATAGAGATAAGGAAAATGTTTTGAACATCACGCTACAATCTCCGCTGCAGACATGTGAGAAGATAAAAATCATCGGAAGAAATGGGAACTCCGGAAATTGGGTTTTCATTGACGAGATAGTAGACTTCCCAGAAAACTCAAGCGTGCAGTATGCTTTCTATGGCGGAGGAAACTATCCGACCGTATCGACAAGAGATACGAATAAGCTATTTGATGCCGTGCCTATAAGAGCTAAAGCTCAAGAGATAGCTGGGTCAAGGCTTATGTACGGAGATGTCATAGACCAATATCCAAACTCTGTCGAGCTGTCAAAAGACATTAAGGTTGATTCCGGAGGAACATACTTGCAGCCAAAGTACAACTATAGAGTTCCTATAGGCGACACAAAGTATGCAATACCTATACTCTCTCAGAGCCTTGTGGGATTTAGTTACCTACGCATAGTATTTGATTTTTCTGGGGTCACATTTTCTTCTGGAAACCTTTACAAGATTCAATTTGATTCTGATATTCAGTATGCTGGAATGTTTGCATGGGTAAGCTCCAATTTTAAGTATCAATACGTAGAGACAGATTCATCTCCTACGGCAAACTCTGTTATTTCAAAGCTGGCTCAAGGGTTGTCCGGATTAAGAGTAGGGTATCAAAAAATAATATACGCAGGATATTCAGGTGGAAACCTTGAGGTTCATGTAGGATTTTTTGTAGCAGGAACGCCACTTCTTAACGCGCTGGTAGTTAAAAACAATTCTATATCTGTTCAAGGATTCGATGTTTATTCATCGTTCAAGTCAGGGGCAAGACATCCTTTTGGAGTTGTTTATTATGATAGAGCAAACAGGAACGCCCCAATGCTTAAGGCTGGGGAGGCATACGTTAAGTTCTATAATGAGCGGCTAAATGATTACGCCAAGAGATTTGAAATGCTTGGAGCCGCCCATATAAATTGGGGCATTGACATTACTCCTCCAGAATGGGCAACTCACTATAGATGGGTTTGGCAGGGAAATCAAACAGTAGACGACTTTACACAATTCACTATAAATTCAGCAAGAATAGCCACACAGCAGGCTAGTGAGAACTACAGAGAAGATGATAAGAGAATATATCTTGGGCTAAGGTCTTTAGTTGGAAGGGAGGAATCTTATGTAGAGTCTGGTGGAGAACAGGTTGATTATACATTTTCTAAAGGAGATAGGGTAAGGGTAATTGCCGGGTGGTATGACGATGGCTCCGGACAGGAATACAGATACACAACAGAACTTATAGACGTAAAGGTATTAGATTATAAATTCCTTCCAAATGACCCGGATGAGAATCCGGTGCTTGACGATACAGATGAAGATTCTGTAAGAAAGACTACTGGTTGGTTCTTAATTATAGAGGACCCAGATATTGACGGATGGGATAAGAATAGCGTTGATTCAGGGGCCTCAAACTGGAATGGCCACGTTAACCTGTACAGCCCATCGAGAGGTGCTCTTATTGAGATATACAAACAAAAATCCTCATCAGAGGATGGTATTTATTATGAGTGCAGCCCACTTTATGAGATAGGAAATCCTGGAACCGACAGTAGATATCACAAAGGAGACCTAAGAGACCAGAATGAGTCTGTTAGCTATAACATATCATTCATAAACACTTCAGATAACTATGTTGCAGTATCAGCATCTACAATGAAGCTTCAGGAAGGCGATGTCGTTAAGGTTGATACTCAGACCATAAACCTGACAGTGCAATCAGTATATGAAGCTGTTCCAAATCCATTTGGAGCTTCTATATGGTATATTTTCACAGAAGAAGATATTCAGTCATCAAGCTATAACACATCGTTAGACCTTGTTGAAGAAAAGGCCGCTGGTACATTTACGAATGGAGATGTTTGGTTTAAGCCAAGAGAAATGATGGACTCTAACCGAATACCGCTCCAATCTGGGGATGAGATTTTGGAATGGATTGAAGACTACTCCTTCTCTGACTTCTATCTATCTTCCTCGTACAGTAAGGGTAGGCCACACTTATTTGTAGGTGAAGTAATTGACAACGACCGAAAAGCGACAGTGTATTATTCAGCTCCATTCTTCCCTGAAACATCAAGGTTCAACGGGTTCTCCGACTTCAACCTTGAGGACGCTCCGTACCGCGAGCTTAATAGAGAGTATGGTTCAGTTCAACTCCTTAAAAACCGAGACGATGCGCTTATATGCTATCAAGAGAACAAGGTTTCTCGAATCATGGTTAACAAACAGATTCTTTCGCAGGCCAGTGGAGATGCAGGACTGGTTGGTTTGTCTAACGATGTTCTTTCAGACCCTGATACTTATGCTGGTGACTATGGTATAGGAACCAACCCCGAAAGCTTTGCTTCGTTTGGAGGCAACCATTACTTCGTTGATGTGAAAAGAGGGAAGGCTCTCCGCCTTGGCATGGACGGTCTGACGGAAATATCAGACTATGGCATGACATCCTATTTCAGGGACAAGTTCAATGAATACTTGACCAATGCTGCGGACTACCGCATATTTGGCGGGTACAATAGAAAGCACAACGAGTATACCGTAACATTCCCCGCCAGGACAACATCTACCATAGAAATAGTTTCCGGGGAAAGTACTTGTACTTCTACCTTTGCCGCTCAGGGTGTCTACGTAGATGGAGGCAATATTTACTTCCCGGGTAATATCGTTGGCGGCAACCCTCAATACGTTACCTACGACAATGAGCCGGAGACTTGGGACCGCATCTGCCCGGTGTGGAACGAGTGGGGCCACTTCATTGTCGACCTCTCCCAAGTTGCAGAGACAGGGAACATCATAGTTCCATCCACAGAGCTGAACGTAAGGCCCACGCCTACAACTCTGACCACGGCTGTTCTTATTCCTACGGATTGCGGCGACAAGATAATCAACGGAACGGTAAATATCTCCACTGGAGAGGTTTATATAGCCACATCTGGAGCCGGAGGCGGAGCGTGCGACTACAGCATATCTGAAACAGCAGCCTACAGCATCGATGCGGAGACTTTGGCCTTCTGGGAAAAGGGCAACGTATGGACAACATTCTACAGCTTCATACCAGAGTTCTATGGTAAGCTTAACTTGGAGATGTTCACCTTCAAAAATGGTGTTATATACAAGCACGATTCTGGGGCCACATACAATAACTTCTACGGCACTGGTTACGACGCGTACATTGAATACATCGTCAACCAGGCTCCGTCCTCTGTTAAGATGCTCAATGCCATCTCTCTTGAGGGAAACAAGGATTGGGACGCCACCATCACAACCGACCTAGACCTTGAAACGAAGATTGCTAGAAGTGGAGGCGGCACCTACCAGGAGTTCGAAGAGCGTGAGGGGATGTGGTACTCCAACGTGCCGATGGGCAAGAACGTATCAACGCCGGGAGCCGGCTCAAAGTTCATCATCGGCCTTGGTGACGCATCTAATCCCAACATCAACCAAATCACTATCACGGGTCTTGACGCATACAGCCAAGGCATAATGGTTGGAGATACGTTCACTGACGGCACCAACTCGGCTACGATAACCGATATCATCTCTAAAGAAATACTTGAGCTTTCTTCTACCACGACAGTCTTCAATGGAAACTTCTGTTACGTAGAGAGGGACCAGTACGCTGAGGGAGACACAATGCGCGGATATCATGCGCTTGTAGCCTTGAGTAATGACGATACGGACTACACCGAACTTTTTGCCGCAAACATGTGGGTAAAAAATAGCGCACTTAACAACGGAGCCTAAAAAAGAGCTATATTTGCACTAATACTATGAAGTACAAAGCAGTAAAAAAAGACAAGCCCTACCAGTATAAAAAGGCTATTTCTGGAATGATTATCCCTCTGGCTTTTCAGGGTGGTAAGATGATTTTTGACGCCATTCAGTCTGGCCAAAGAAGAAAGGCCGCTAAGGAAGAGATGAAGAGGCTGCAGGAGGAGAGGCCGAACAACTATGTTTCTCCGGAGCTCATGCAGATAAAGCAGGAGGCTGATGAGAGAGCATCCATCTATCGCAACCAACTGAATCAGCAGCTTGCTAACGCTACCAACATCATGAAGTACGACCCTCGTCAGGCGGCTAATGTTGGTAGAATCGTTGAGCAGGGAAGACAAGGCATGGGCCAGATTGCTGCACAGCAGGCGCAGGAGAACATGCGTGCCGACCAGATGATTGCCCAAGACCGTGGCCGGGTCCAGCGTATGGACCAGCAGAACTGGCAGTTCCAGGTTCCTTTCGTTCAAAGAGAGATGGGCGCCGCTAATCAGCAACTACAGCAAGGATTGTGGGGAATGGGCTCTGCACTAGCCTCAGCTGCCGGACAGGGCTTATTCGATAATATGGGAAGCTGGTTTGGTAAAGGAGGAGGAAACGATATCCCTCAAATGTATTCTCAAGGCGGTGATGATGTCGTTATTGGGACTAACATGAGTAGCGATTTCATAGGCGAGCCAGATAACGACCCACTTGGAATGGCTACAAATCCAATGGGAAACTCTGGTGGAATTAATGCCGGAGCAGGATACCTAAACCAAGGACAGCTAGGCTCTGGGTACCAATTACCTGGGAATCTTTACCCTGGCCAGTCCCTTGTTCCTGGATACAACCCAAGCCAGAACTTAGCGAACATAGCCATGGGTCCGGTGGCTAATGCTTTTGGGTTCCCTCAATTCCCAGCTGGGCCGATTAACCAAAACCCAGCCATGGTTCCGTGGGCAAATAGGGCAAATGGAGGCTTCGTTCCAAGATATGCCCAGGGCGGAATGATGCCGTCACCTCAACCACAGCAGCCTATTGTAACTCCAGGGCCAGAAAGCCATCAGGCGAATCCGCTTGACGTGAACGCCCCGGATGGCACCAAGGTGGCCGAGCTTACCGGTGGCGAGACCGTCATCAACAGCGAAGACACAAACAAGATAATGGAGTTGATTGAGAGAGGAAATAAACGAGCCCTTTTCAACTACGTAAGAAGGATATTCAACAGATTCCAAAAAGAGCAAGAGTAATGAACACCGTAGAAGGCTTTTCAGGATATACCGGCCAGGACGTTAACTTTATGGAGGACTACGTTAAAGCTCGCGCTGCAGCGGCTAACGAGGCCTACAAACAGTATAAGGCATCTGGCACAACCACAGGCAAGTATGGGGCCCTTCCTACGGCATGGGACAGAGACCTTCCATGGATATCTCAGCTTGCCCAAGAGAGAGAAAATCTTATCGGTAATCCAGCTGCCCTTTCTCAGGGCGACCAGCAGCTTAAGTGGATGGCCCAGGGCTCTACCGCAGCTCAAAAAGAATACGATAGACTAAAGGCGCTTTACCAGTGAAAGGACAACTACAGATACGCTCAGAGCGTGCAAGAGCTCATGGATTGGGAGCAGAAGCGCGGAGAGTTCTTCGCCAACAACCCTCTTGCTTTCGATGAATCTACTGGCCAGGTTCTGGCCGGAGGCCGACCAGCCTTTGAGGCTATGCAAGAGGCCGGGGTGTTCACTCCGCCTTCGGCTCAGTACGAGCAGGCGCCTATTGAGTACTTTGTGGGAAGATTTGATTCATTCATGGACATGCAGGCTGATAATATTAGAGGCCATAGCAGCGCTCCTGTAGCTAAAATCAGGGAAAACATTAAATACCTGCTGGAGCAGTCTGGGGACCAATACGATGAAGGCGATTTAGAGGAATTGGTGCGCTATTATTCCATGAAGTATGGCGTGAAGGTGCCATCTGAATCCGGCGGCCAGGGAGCTGGTACAGGGTATAACGCAACGATTACATATGACCCAGTAAGACCCGGGCCATATCTTAGCGCTATGGGTGGAATAGATGGATGGTCTCAAGAAGACTTTAAAAACGGCAAGGTTGAATCTGTTGTGTTCACTCCAGACAGCAAGGACCGGAAGCCTAAAGCGCACAAGGTATCCTTCAAAGACGAAAACGGAAGAATGAATAGCGTGTTCTTTGAGCCTGAGAGGATATTCAAGACTCCAAATGGGTATATGGTTTATGGACACCAGACCCTTAAAGACCCCGTTGAAGCTGCACTGAGAGACTATGCGACAAGGACATACATACTGGATGAGGATAATATGCTTCAATTCCAGAAAACGTTCATGCCAAGAGATGCAGAGGGGAACCCCGTGTCAGTAGACTCGTATTTTCAACAGCAGGGGGATGTACAACCAATTCAGCCGCAGCAGCCTCAGGCGTCTACTCAGAATCCAGTCAAGCCAACCGCTCAGACTGTAACACAAGCTCCTCCACCAACTCAAGCTCAAAAGGATTATTCTTCAATGAGCATGAACGACCTGATTAGTGAGATGATGAACTTTGAAAAGACAAGAGGTTCCGCATCAGGGTCTGGATTAACTCCTCACGCTCAAAATCCAAAACTTCCAGTTGACGCTACGTGGGATGATGCTGTAAAGTGGATTGAAACAAATGTTGTTCCTGAGGTAGATAAGATTATGCCTGGGGAGTCAGACGTCCTTAAGGCTGAAGCGGTAGATTTCGTGTATAACGCAGGATTCGACACTTATAACATGAAGATTACGAAGGACCCTCGCCGCTATATGATTCAAGAATACTACAGAGAGGCGAGCCCAGGCAAGCTGGAAGATGGTAAGTGGAGTAGAAGACTTGTTGCCTCAGATAGCGAAATAGATGAGATGTATAAATCCATTTTCTCTGGTATGACAGAGCAGGAGAAGAGAAGGTATATGTCTTTAGCTAAAGATTGGTATTACAGGAATATCAACAAGAAAGCAGATGGCAGCCCTAGTGACTCCTATGAAGCCACATGGAAGCATCGAGTAGGCTTGTTTGGCGGAAGCGTTGAGCAAGAAGGAGAATTTAATAACCTATAAGAATGGGACAAGATAGCAACAAAACTCTATACGAGCAACTTAAATCAAAAGGCCTTTACACAAAGAGCTATGAGGAATTCAATTCCCAGTTCTCAACTCCAGAATCTCAAGAGAGATTATACAACGGAATGAAGGAAAAGGGGTTCTATACCAAGGACCTAAACAGCTTCCGGAAGCAATTTTTTTTTTCAAGCGACGGACCTACGGCATCGCCCTTATCGTCGGAAGATACACCGTCTGCTTCGGCTACTACCGAGAGCCCGGTGTCGCCTCCTTTGGGGTCAGAGTCAGTAAAGCCTGATTCCGAAACTACCACTAATGGCTTAACAACCCCAGAGGGGTATTCGTTTTCTACAGATGTTGTTAACCAGCCAGTCAGTGGTGAAGAATTAGACGTCGGGACATCAGCTGTAGCCTATACAGAGCCGCAGGTTCAAGGCGTAGAGCCGGAGAGCATTGAGCCTACTTTAGGGGTTAAAATCTTAGGAAAGGGCATATCAGGAACCCTAAATGCAGCGGCTGGAGCTGCGCTGACCCCAGAATGGATTATGGAGTTTTCTGAAGATTTGTTTGGTATTGATGCAATGTCAAATCCAAACTCTATGGCTTTTGCCATGGGCGTCCAGGCGTTAGGCGAAGCCGGTAGAAAATTAAAAGAAACAGGAGAAGTCGTATCGGCTGATTTCACTCCAGAAGGCATGGCATCTATAGAAGAGTCTCTACGAGCCAAGGACTGGTCAGGAGCAGCAGAGAGCTTTGCCCTACAAGCCGCTGAGGCTGTTCCCCTTTTTGCTATGATGATGCTTGCTCCTCAGGCCGGCGTGTCCCAGGCCGGAACGCTTACTGGAATGGGAGCCCTCACCGGGGCATTAAAAAAAGAAGAAATTGACGAAAGCGGAAAGGATATGGGTATGATGGCCCATGGAATAGCCGCAGGAACTGGTCTATCAGAAGCTGTATCAGAACTGTTTACGTACAAGCTAGGAGGTCAAGTAGCAAAAGTATTCAAAGAGAGTGGTGAAGAGGCTGCTCAAAAATTTGCTAAGTCAGCATTCGAAAAAACATTTGATAAGTTGTCTGGTAAATACCCTGTGCTGTTTGGCTTTTCAGGGGAGGGTATAACCGAAGCTGCTAATGGCTTTGCTCAGAATGCCATTGACAAATATTCTGGATATAATCCGGATATTGACTTGATGGAAAATGTCTTTGACCAGTTTGTGGTAGGGGGCGCTATGGGTGGCGCTGGAGCAACTCCGCTTGCATATCAATCGATTGTCACCCAGGCAAACATAAAGAAAATCGACAATCAACTAGCTGATATTGACAAAGCTCTGGAAGCCGGAACCCTTCCTCAACAAGCCATAGACAGACTCGAGAGAGACGCAGAGGCTCTTGAGAGCCAAAAAGAGGCCCTAAAGCAAAGAGACTACGAGGCATTTAAGAATGCAACACCTGAGCAGCTTAACGAAATAACTGATGTAAAGAACAGAATTGATGAAGCTAAAGCTATCATAAATGACCCTTCTACTCCTACTTCTGTTTCTGACTATTATAAGAACGAGGCTAAGAAAGATTTTGAAAAGCTACAGGAGCTGGAGCAAAAGATTCAACAGCCATCGGAAGAAGAGACTGTAGATGGTGAAAAGCTTGAAGTTAAGGGCGCTATTTCTCCAGAGACATCTGATAATTACGCTAATCTCACCGAGGATGGAAACGATTTCATATTCTTCCATACCTCCGATAAGGAGCTTAATGAGATAGACCCCAAAAGGTTTGGGTCAAATCCAGCAGCTGTAACACAGAAAGGAGAATCGGCGGCATGGTCCAAGGTTGGAGGCGGCTCTTTCTATTATACAAGACCAACAGACACAGAGTCTATGGTTTACGCTCCAAACCTTTACGCAGTAAGGGTTCCAAAGGAAAAGGTGTACGACTTCAACTCTGATGTGAACAATTACTACGACGAAGCTAAAGCTCGCCATGAAAAGGAGCATCCAGGAAAGGCTTTTGACTTCAATACCCAACTGGCCTATATCACAAAAATAGCCGGAGAGAATGGATTCGATATGGTTGTTGCTAGATGGGGTGGAAAAACACGGGCCCAGTCAACAAGCAAACTGTCACCTTCTGACAGACGTGTTACTTCAGGAAACCAGGTTGTAAAGCCTTTCGATACTCAGTACGAAAGCAATGATAAAAAGGGATGGAAGCCAGTTCCACCTGAGGCTCAAGCAAAAAAGCTTGACGATGTGTACCAGAAGATATCGAAAGCTGTTGGCGATGATTACAAGAACCCGCTATATAATGCGCGAATGCAATCATCTTATGAGTTCGGAGATAACTTCTCTCCTTTTAAGAGCAGGGAAGACATGAACCGCGCTGTGGAGGAATCCAATCTTCCGGAAGAGCTTAAGCAGGAGTACAGGGATGCTGTTAACTTTGAAGGGACACCGGGTAAATCCGTAAACACCAAAGCTGGGAAGGCACTTTTTTCTGAGCCCGTAGAGGGTGTTTCTGATATATCAAGTTCTTACAAGGAAAGAAAGGGAATCGACAAAGAGCCTGGAGAAAGAATAGAAAACATCGACATTGAGAACGCAAAGAAATTAGCCGACGCGTTCGATGAGATGAAGCACGACCCAAACAATCCAGAGGTTAAAGAGGCTTATGAAGCAATGGCCGAGGAAACCATGGAGCAGTACGAAGAAGTGAAGGAGGCTGGGTATGTTTTTGAAATATTCGAAGGAGAGGGGGAGCCGTACAAAAACTCCCAGGAGATGCTTAAGGACTTGAGGGATAATAAGCACCTGTACATCCTTTCTACAGCCAAGGAGTTTGGACAGAGGCCAATAACCGAAGCTCAAAGAGCAGAGAATCCACTTCTTAGAGACTCCGGCGTTACCGACGTGAACGGAAAGCCATTGCTTATAAACGATGTGTTCCGAGGCGTACATGATTTCTTCGGCCACGGTGAAAGAGGGAACTCTTTTGGTCCAAAAGGAGAAGAGAATGCCTGGGATGTGCACTCAAGAATGTTCTCTGATAAGGCCGCCAGAGCGATGACAACCGAAACTAGAGGACAAAACTCTTGGGTTAATTTCGGGAAACACAATAGAAATGAAGATGGCTCAATCAAGAAAAAAGGAGACAAGGGCTACGTGCCTCCAAAAGACAGGCCGTTTGCAGAGCAGAAGATTGGACTACTTCCCAAAGAGCTTTCTGATAATCCATACATAGAAAAGTCAAGTGACAAAAAAGCGAACGAGGTAGAGACAAACCCTGTAGAGGTCAAAGGAGCTCCAAAGGGGACATTCTTAAATGTAGGTCTTCTTGAGGGAAAAACAAAGACAGAAATATCAGAACAAGAGGTTGAGGCAGCCTTGCCTGAGGATGTTAAGGTAATAGAAAAGGAGCGAATTGAGCCAGGAAATAATGTTGATGAGCCAACTCTTTATCTGGAAATTTCGAGACCCCTTACATCCCAAGAGATGGCAGACTTCCGCGCCAAGACAAAGCAAATATCGGTCCCCCAGCTTTCCGAAGGTAAGGGAGTAATGTACGGCTCTAAGGAGACTGAGGATTGGGGAGACTTTAACCCTGAATATTTCGTTGGCAAGGGAGGGGAGAAGCTTTCTGATATGACATCGACAAATAATGATGTCCAATCTATTCAAGCCAAAGATAGGAGAGAGCTTGCTAAAATTAACGAGGAGGTTTTTGGCCTTGATAAGAAACAAGCTAAAGCAGCAGCTGCGGTAACCGACAAGATTATTGGCACCATGGCCAAGCGGGAGGGAATATCAAAGAAAGAGATGTATGGTAAGATTTCTTTCACAAATCAAGCTCCTGGCGAAGGAGCTCTGTATCAAGATGGGGAAGGCTCTCCATTCTATTCAGTAGCTGAAGCAGGAATATCTAAAGTGAAGCAGGATAAGGCCACGCCTGAGCAATGGATTTCACAGATTAGCAAGTTCGGAGGAAGAGGGGCAAGTCAGGAACTTACAGCCATAGGCCTGGAAGAATATCTTAACCAGTGGGTTAAGGATAATAACGCCAAGTCAGTACCCAAGGAAGTTGTAGAGCAGTACATAAGGGATAATCAGATTCAAGTCAATGAAATTTCCAAAACTGAAAGAAAAGCGGTTCCGAATCTTGTTTTTGAGAAAGACTCTGAAGGTGATTATGTTGCTGAGGAAGTTACCGGGAATTGGACCAGCGACTTTGTTATATCTAAAAAAGAAAATGGCACGTATGAGGTACAGTTCCCCGATGGAACTATAGGAGAAGCAGAATCGTTAGAGGACGCAAAGTTTGGAGCTCAAAGCTTTTATTTATCAAATGAAATAGAAGGCGATGTTCAGTACGACCAATACAGGCAGCGAGGAGAATCTTCTAACTACAGAGAATTTTTGTTTACGCTTCCAGATATAAGTAATTTAAGTTCTAATAGGTTTAGAGCTCTTAATGGTGACAAAAACTTCAAGGGCCCTCACTTTGAAGAGAAAAATATTATAGCCCACGTAAGAACAACAGACAGAACGCTGCCTAATGGCGAGAAGGTACTGTTTGTAGAAGAGGTCCAGTCTGATTGGGCTCAAAGGGGTAGGTCTAAAGGCTTTACAGACGAAAAGCTAGAGGCTAAGATTGATGAGTTTAATTCAGACCAAATTCGTTTTCTTGAGCTTCAAAAAAAGGAAGCTAGAGAAAGAAGGCTAGCCACCGAACATCCAGAATATCTCAACGCTCTTGAAAAAGTAAAAGCGTCCAATTATGTAAATGGAACCAACTTTGAGGGCGACAACAAAACCTACATATACGAAAAGAAGAGTGATGGAGGTGTTGATGTCGGAAAAATTATTGACAGGGCAGATGTTCCGAAAGATGTTCTTGACGCATTTGATAAGCTAGATGAAATATTTAGCGAATACAATAAGGCAAAACAGGAAAGAGAGGAGCTTGGTCGCAAGTATGGATATGAGGCTTCAAGATGGGCCAGGGAAGATGGTATTGAATACAAGCTTAAAATGCCTGAAGATATTCGGGATTATGATGGAACAGTCCCGGATATGCCGCATAAAAAAACAGACCAGTGGGCTGGCCTTGCCATAAGAGGCATACTAAAGAAGGCGGCAGATGAGGGCTACGACCGCGTAGCGTTTGTTACTGGAGAGCAATCACAAAAAAGTGTTGGTGGAGAGCTCGCTGGACAGATTGAGTTTTACAATAATATTTTACCAAAGATAGCTGGTAAAGAAGCCGCTAGATTTGACAAGTCAGCTAAAGTTGGTGTCTCTGATTTTTCAGACATTAAGATTGAGTCTTTAGAGGTTTCAAAAGACACAAAAAAGAATGGAGATACTTTTTGGTTTGCAAACGGACTTGTTAATGGAGAAATGAAAGTTGGTAAAAGTACCGTAAGCGAAGCGGACGCCATAAGGAAACTTAAGGAAAGTGTAGCGGGTATTTCTAAACAATTATCCATCCCTATCACCTCTAAGATGAGGATGAACTTATCCCAGGGGGCTCCTCTTTTTCAGGGTAAAAAAGGCGCCATGTCGGTTAAGGACGGTAGGTTTATTGTGCACGCAATGACTAACCCTAACGTGTCTACTCCACTTCACGAGATAGCTCACGTGTACGAACACTATCTCAAGGATGGAGAGCGAAGCGCTGTGCTTAATTGGACGGGCCAAAAGGAATGGGATGTAGATACATCAGAGAAGTTTGCCAGAGGGTTTGAGAAGTATCTATCAGAGGGAAAAGCTCCAAACAGCAGACTTGGCCAAATCTTCGAGGACTTTAAGCAGTGGCTTACAGATATCTACAATGGCATTTCTGGGTCTGATATTGACGTTAAGCTAAACGATGAAATGCGAGCCCTGTATGACACTATGCTGGGAGGTAAGGAAGTAGAGTCTACTGGGACTGAACCTAAAGGTAAAAAGATGCGTCAATTCGCCAAGAAAGCAGAAGAAAGACTTGGCCTTGATAAAAAAACCGGACAAGACATCATTGACGACCCGGAAAACTACTATGAGCCTCAAGTGCTTACAAAAATAAAAGGACAACTAAGTGAGATGACGGACGGAGAATTGTTGGAGAACATGACAGACTCTGGAATCAACTCAATAGTAGGCTCTAGGTCAGGGTTAAAGGGATTGGATTCTAATATTGAAATGCTGGCGCGAGGAGAGCAAATGCGTAGAGCTATTGACCGAGGTGAAAACATCGCCCCTTTAATTAAGGAAATGGCCAAGTTACAAACCAACGCCGGACAAATATTAAGGCAGGCCCAAGAAATTCCAGGGTTCTCGGACGTTCACATTGTTAAGTTCATTCGAGAAGTTCAAAAGCAGGCCGGGAAGGAGCTCACGGATGCTCAGGTAAATGAAATAACAAAGCTTGCTAAAAGATTTGATAAGGCTAATCGCGACTTAAAAAAGGCTGCGGAGAATAGGGTAAACAATGAAGACCAGTCCAAAACAAAAACCCTAGAGAAGCAGCTTAAAAAAGCAGAGAGAGAAGTAGCTCAAGCTAACAAGCTTATGAACTCTTGGATAAACAAGAACGTGCCTAAGGATTGGAAGGACATGCTACAGATGACCATACAGGGAAATCTACTTACTATTCTTTCTCAGGCCACAAACGTGTGGGCTAATATATTTGAGCTTGGAAAGAATGTAGCTAAATCACCATTCGACTACATCGCTGGCAGGGCAATATCTGCAATCACTGGAGAAAGGCAGGTCATATACAACCCACTTAGAGCGCACACTATAGGGATGAAGTATGCCATCAAAGGCCTCCAAGAAGCTTGGCATAACGCTATATACGGTGGCGCGTTTAAGCATAGGGCTAAAAACGAAATTAAAGAATCTTTTAAACCGATACAGGCTATTAATCAGCTTTTATCAAAGGACGCCAGGAAAGACATGACCTTAAACGAAAAATTCAAGAAGGCCTATGAGGGGACGTTTGGCGTCGCTCCCGAAGTTATGTTTAGGCTTCTTGCGTTCGGAGATAAGCCATTCTTGCGCTGGATGGAGGCTGTGGAAATGTACAACCAGGGACGAGCTATAGGCCTTAAGGGCTCCAAGCTTGATGCCTTCATAAGAGCCGGAGGTGGTAAGGCTAGAGAGACTGCAGAAGCAGCTGGTATGGAAGCAGTGTTTATGGGCGAAAGCACAATAGCTAAGGCTGCTGAAAAGGCAGCTTATGGTATTAAAAATGCTTTTGATGCCAACCCTAGATTGGACGCCGTTACGGAAGTCGTGTTCACCATGTTTGCTCCCTACATTAAGACACCTTCAAATATCATTTCTAAGGTTATCGATATAGCCGTTCCTGGGGTTGCAATTGCAAAGGGGGCAATGTATGCCTCCAAGGGGCAAAACAAAAAGGCAGCAGATGCCTTTGGCACCGCTATACTCGGAGTAATGCTTGGAATGGCGGCAAAGGCTATCGTTGATGCTGGGCTTATGACGTCTGGAGGGAACGATGATGACAAGGCCGAGAGAGAACTTAAGTACATGACAACGTACCCAAATAGCATCAACATATCAGGACTCAAAAGGCTTTTGAAAGGTGAAGACCCGACAACTAGAGGTGGTGACAAAATCATTAACCTAGAAAAAACAGGAACCCTTGGCGCAGCTCTTCTTATACACGCTAAATCATATGAGAAAGCAAAGGAGAAGGAAAAAAACAGAAAGAGAGGAGAGGCCGTCCCCGGAAATATTGAAAGGTTCTTGTCCGAGCAGATACCATTGGCCGGAACGATAAAATATTCCCTAGACCAGTCATTCTTGACAGGGACGAACACTATCCTTAATGCTCTTCAGAGCGACCAAAAGTACGCTCATGATAAGTTCATTAAGGCTATCGTTGACGTTACCGGAGCGATTGCATTGCCTAACACGCTAGCGTCTATCAATAGGGCCGTAATGGATTACATCCCGGAAAGGGGTCAGGAGACACTAAACGACATGGTTATCAATATGATTCGAGAAAGGACATTCCAGTCTGATAAGCTACCTATAAAGCATGACTTCTGGGGCCGTCCGGTCAAGCAAACTCCAGATGGGCGCAATGCGTTTATCTATAACCTAATCGATGTTACAAAGATGCGTGATGTAAACATGGACAAGGCAACAAAAGAGATATGGGAGCTATACCTTGAAACAAGGGATAAGTCTGTAATACCAAAGTCTCAAGATTGGACGGTATACGATTCTGTTTCTAAGGAAAGGGTTGTTTTAACTCCTGAGGAAAGAAGTAGGCTGAATAAAGAAGTTGGCAAGAAAAGACATGAGCTTGTTACTGAAGCTGTTAATGACCCTAAATGGAGCCAGGCAACAGACGCCGAAAAGGTGGCGTGGTTAAAGGCGTTGTATTCGGCTGGTTTTGCCACAGCGGTTGGAACGAAGTACGACATCGCATCACAAAAGGAATAACTATCTTTGCAACAACAGCCTAAGACCAATGACCATAACAAAAGAAATAATCGAAAAAGCCTTCCTAAAGAGCGAAGCGATGCGAGAGTTTTTTTACAAACAGAAGGGGTGCCTTAATGCCTACATTGATAAGAATGGATACATAGTCTACGCTAGCGATGAGTGGACAAATGTGCTCGGGTGGACAGAGAAAGAGCTTACAGATGTTCCGTTCTTTGAGTTCATACATCCGGAAGACAGGAAAGAATCTGCTGAGTTGTATGAAGACTATACCGAGAACGGAAAAATTATGGAGCGGGATGAGTTTGTAAACAGGTATCGAGCTAAGGATGGCTCTTATGTTTCGTTGTTGTGGACGCCATTTGCCGTCGGAGAATTAGACGACGAATTATACGCTACTACAGCAACTGTGAAACAACAAGATAATGCCTGAAAGAATACGAATAGGTGACCTGCCTGCTCTGTCAGAGAAAGAAATACTGATACTCATAGCAGGAGCCGTAAACGAGAACGGCAACGATATAGCCGATATGCATGGAGCCTTATCTGATAGGATTAACAGCCTAGAGGTTAAGGTTGCTGCCCTTGAAAAGCTGGAAGAAAAAAGACAGAATCGCGCTGATATTGTGAACTCTGTAGCTAAATCCCTGGCTTGGCTTGCCGGTATTATGGCGGCTGTTTGGGCATTTATAGAGACAATAGTACATTTACTAAGCATGGTTGATACTATAAAGAAAATAGGAGGAGGATGGGTCGTAAAGGACGCGAAGCCGTGGCTAGATAGGTTCATTGGCAAGCTGGCCTCTGTGTCCACTACCGCGTGGATAGTATCTTGCTTTTTCCTTGCTCATGGAATGGTATCATCACAAGACTGGACGTGGATTACATTGGTGTTCATCTTCAATAGAATGGTCGCCGGTAAGGAATCCCTTATAGAGCTTGTTAAGGCATGGCGGGGTGGAGGTACCAACTATACATCACAAACTTTTATGGGCCAGACGGAGTTCAAGGCTAAAAATCAGGGAGACTAATGTTTGGAAACTATGAAAATCTCAAAACAGCACTTGGAGCAATTGCACGCCTCCGCCAGGCGGGACTATCACATGGAGATAGCCTCGGGCTTCAAGCCGAGCGTGAACGAATCCAAAAAGAAATACAATCGCAACCGCGAAAAGATGGAGACACGCAACTTACTGCGAACTTTTGGCTGAGCGAGTTCACCTTCTCAGCTACTGCTATAAGGTATGGCATCGACAACACGCCTCCTGAGCAGGCCGTTAGAAGGCTTGCCTTATTGTGTGAATCGATTCTTCAGCCGGCCAGGGATATGGTAAGCTCAATGTTCCCGGGCGTGAATGTTTCTATAAAGGTTGTTTCCGGGTACCGGTCGCCCAGGCTGAACGAAAAGGTTGGTGGCTCCCAAAGCTCCTTCCACTTGTTTGGGTATGCTGCCGATGTTGAATTATACATGGATGGCCAAGAAAGGAATGATGTTCTTTTCTCGGTTATGAAGGAGCTTCCATACACAGAGTTGGTTTGGGAGCATGGGACGGATAAGGCCCCGGCTTGGGTTCATGTAGCTTATTCAGAGCATGACAGCAGGAAAATGCTTAAGAGAAGGCCTGCCGGGCTTCCTATTCCGGAAATATCCCTAGATAACAACTAAGCGCTTTTTTAGCTTTTTTGGGAGCTTATCTACATCGCCTTGGCATCCTAGCACTATTGCGTGAGTACACTTACTAAGAGGAACGTCCTTTTCGGTTCTATGGTCCCTGAAGTACGTGTACACCTCTGCTTGCCGGAACATGGGAACCAGCACAAACTTTTCCATGTTTGACAAGTAGTGGTCGAATGCCTTGCAAACCATTGCTATATCACCGTAATTTTCCGGGCCTATTAAGGCCACTCTACTTACTGAAGAACGCTTCTTTGCCGAAGGTTTGGTTCGTGCCTTTCCAGTGTTTGTCTTTTTCTTTTTCGTAGATGCAGCCATTTCCCTTGCACGTACACACGTGCGGAGTTCTTGAGCAAAATTTTGCCATCAAAAGATACGTTGAAACTTACCAAAGATAAAAAGAGCAAGCGCCGAAACAAATCCTATCAAGAACAGCCATGGGTTTATTCTGTTCTTTACAGTCTTTATCTCGGGCTTGTATACTATTTTCTCTACCGTGACCTCTTTGTACATATAAATAGTGTCTCCACCATAGCTTAGGGTAACATCCAGCCCCTCTGGGCGATTATCTCTGACCTTAAGGGTGCATGGTCCAGAGGTTATTGTTTGCGGTTCATGAAGGCTTAAATCGATTGTAGTGTCAAGCCACTCTGGAGCAATGAAAATAGAGTCTGTAACAACTATGGTATCCTTTTCCATGATGGTTGGGTCCAGCATTACAGCCTTTCGTATGTGTCGGGCGGCTCTTTTTTGAACATCGCAAGACGTTGTGACGGCCAGGATAGCTAGCAGAATAAAGAAATTCTTCATATCGCAAAGGTAATAAAAAAGCCCAGGGGAAGAAACAGTCATGAAAAGCATCCCCCGGGCTAGTACCTAAAAACAACAGATTGAATCCCCAGTCAGGAAACTGGTTTAACAATATTCAAATCTACGCAATAGATTATTCTTGTGCAAATTTTTCCATGAAAAGTTTATGCGCCTCGTCAATGCTTCTTACAACCGGTATTCCAAGGCTCTCCGCGTGAGCTACCTCCTGGTCAGCTCCATTGGACACACCCGGCAGACGAAGAAGTACATCGCACACCTTAATCCACTCCAGGTCCATTTGCAGCCACTTTCTCCAAGGAAGAGGAAAGTACCTGTGTTGGTAATGGCTAAGCAGTGGCGCCATAGGACAGTAGCCAATCTTCACAAGCTCATCGAAGGCCACCATCTGCTGGTACACGTTAGCGAAAAGAGTTGGTTCGTCGGCAATCTTTCCGGCATCACTGTACTGACTTGCTATGTATATTTTAATCATTCTTTCTTTTTGGTTAAACGATTAGTTTGTTCACTTTAAATTGCTCTCATATCTTTACCACATATTTCGCATACGTTTCTAAATGTCATCACCATTCCGTCAGGAGTTCTAACCTTATGGTCGCAAACCGAATTGCTAACATTTTGTAAATGCAATGCTTGTTCGGCTATCTTTTCATTGACTTCTTCTAATTTAGTTTTTGTTCTCATGTTAGTTTCTTTATTCCTTTTCAATCCTGATTCAGGTGGTTATCGGAAAATCATGTTCCGATAATAGGTGTTGTGGTGCATTAGACTAAATCAACCACTTCAATTGTAAACGGTATTCCTTGCGTAGAATAGTAGCTAACTGCAAGTTTATGTCCGCTTCTTGTATAGCTTCGGTCTACTATTTTTCCGTTTACTATAATTCTGTATTCTTTTGTAGGCATATATTTTAAAATTAAAGCACCACAACAATAAATAAAATGAATAGCACATTAAAACGATTTTACAGCAATAGATAAAAAGAATGTGGCTTGGGAATTTAACCCAACATAGACAACACCATGTAAGCAGAGTAAACTACCTAAGAAGGACTCGAACCTTGCCACACTCATTTTATCATTTTCTGTTGTGTGTATTCTTCACCATGGTAGGTAGGGTTCAATTATTTTCATTCTTTGAGCGAGCACCCAGGTGCCTCCCTGAGATTCCGGTCTTTGGTATAGCTCATAGTCTTCAACCTCAACCTTAACCCAATAGCGGTCCTTCATACTTAAGTGTGGGGCGTGTGGCTCTAGCGTACAGTGCCAGCCTTTACGAGGAGCGTAGCCCTTGGTTGGATGAAACTCGGCTTCCATCCATTGACCAAAGGGCATACGCATCTTCTTATTGATGAACAGCGGAGCTATGCTGCTATCTTTCATCCTTCGAACTAATTTATACGCTATCATCCTTGTGATTGATGAATTCTTTCATAGCGAACATAACCTCCTTAGCTGCTGCAGAGCCAAAGTCTTTAGTGTCGTGCATGTTTGACACGGTGCTATAGCAAAGGTCCTCAATGTTCTGCTCTGTGGCGTGACCATCAGACTCCTTGCCGGCCTCAAGCCAAAATATACCACCTCCAACGTCTTCAATCATCTCCACTTCGTTCGGAAAGCGAACATCGTCAATGATAATGTTACACTTTTCAAGCTCACCTTCTATTAGCCTCATGGCCAGGTTTACCCAAAAAGCGCTTCCAAACCCTTCCTTGGAGCGCATGGCCAGGCCAAAGTTTTGCATAGCTTCGCGGCGAGTATATCCTACAAATGGCTCTGGCGCCGGCTGCTCCTTAAACTCTGGTGTGTTCCAGAAAGATACAGGCTCCTGAGTTACAGCCGCCAGGAAAACCTTAAGAGGCATAGCAAATGAAACGATATGTGTCTCTCTTTCTGGGTTTTCTGTGGTTAGGATGTCTTTTATCCTGTTGGCTACTGTGCTTTTTCCTGTACCCTTATATCCGGCCAGGCCTATGATTACTCTGTCTTTCATTTTGTTTAAGATTTTCAGTTGAAATTTAATTAAGCCTAAACCTTATTTAAGCAGACCCCAGGATTCTTTATATCTGTGGTACCAGCAGTCATCCTTATGAGGGTAAAAGGTAAGCCTCATCCTTGACTCTTGGTTGGTTGGGATTATGTACCAAACATTTATTTCTACTACGTGTATGGCCAAAAAATCACAATCATAAGAATTGTACGGTCTAGCACCTCCGCTGCCATCACTCACCTTACAGGTTACAGCCCATCTTTTCCCGTGCTTAGCCTCATCGAAATTGGTTGTGCTTTTCACCTGTACCCTATAGCGCTGCATTCCGTTGTCGACAATGACATCGTATGCAACCGGAATAAAAGGGAATGATGGTATTAACTCGTGCTCAATTGCCTTTGCGGCAAATGCGAGCTCGCTTCTTTCTCCAATTTGTTTCATAATTTGGGATTATGTTATAGGTGGCTGTAGCTACCCATGCTATTGATACCTTGATACTATACATCTGACATGTCCAAAAGATAATTCAACTCCTCTACAATATCATCATCAACACCCTGGAGAAGGGACATGATTTTTCTAGCTATTGGCAGCGGGACCAAGACGGATGGCGTTACAGCGCAATAGAAGATGTAGTCAACATCGCGAATCTTCTTGTAAATCTCAGCCTGGGCATCCCTCACTTGCTTTTTCTCTTCTTCCGTGCTATCCTTCCCGAGGCCAACCTGAAGCTTGGCTATCCTGCGTAGATACCCATCGATTCTGTTCTTGGCAACCTCAGACGTATAGTACTTACTGAGGCCATCTTTTCTGCAAACAAAATTCATGGTTAGTCTTTTTTAAAGTCGTCAATAATATCTTGAAGATACTTAATCATCCTCTCGCATTGGGAACATACTGGTATCTCAGCCTCTTCCATCGACAGAACGTCTCCACTATCATCAAAGTTTGCTTCGTATAGCTCGGCGTTCATTCGGTGAAGGTCTCCGGAGATAAAGTTTATCCTGGTAAGGTGGTTAGTTGTTGGCATCCTTTAGCATTTTATAGTACTGTTCTTTTTCGATTACAACGTATTCGCCAACACCACGAAAGATACCTCCATCAGTTTTTAATACTTTCTTCCAAAAAACAGCAAGCGGCTTATCACCGCTTCGCTTATTCTCCCGGTAGAAAGAAAATATGTCTGAAATCTTCGGGGTGTTCTTCATGACCTTACACTGAACAAAGACGGGTATTCCGTCTCCAATAACGTCAGCGCCAATGTTGTCAAGCCTTCTTGATTCTGCTCTTGATGTAGATACCTGGTCGGTTCCAAAAAGCTCCTTAAGCTCTTTGGCTATTTTTCTCTCGTAATCTAAACCGGCAGTTCTGTTTCGGTTAGCCATGTTTGAATTGGTTTTGTCAAAATTAGTTCCTAATAGCCAGAATTCCAAATATTTCAAAGAAAAAAAGGAGCGGCCAAAGCCAACTCCCCTTTCAACAACCTTAAAACCGGGTGCAATTACGTAAGAAAAGGCAAAAATCAAAAGGATAATTTTTAGTAAAAAGGACAGCGCATCAAAAACCAAAAACCCTTGCAAGCCAGAACTTTGACTTTCTTCCGCCTCTATCCACTGGCTTTGGCACAACTTCCTGAAGATTAATACCAAACATAACCTGTACGCGCTTTTTCATATCGTCAGTACACTTCCCTTTTAGGACAACGGCCCGGTAATTATTTTCGCCGTCTTTTTGAAGCTCAAGCACTCCTGCCGGCTCGGCAACGCGGCCATAGTAAATCCATCTTTGTTCTTTCATTATTCTTCTTCTTCGTAAATATCTTGCTCGTTAATTCTGTCAGATTCAAGGTTGTACCATGAATTCAATGGGCCTGATGGAATACTTCTGTGTTCCATCTCTAATTCTATCAATGATATTCTCTGAATTTCATTAAGAGAAACAGTGCCCAATATAAAATTCATGAAAACCAAAGCCTTCCAGTTATCTATGAGCTCTTCGTTAGTTTTAGACTCTATTTCTTCTAGGTCACTATTCTTTTGCCTAGCGAATACTATTGTTGAATTACCAGTCTTAATAGATGGCCTTCCATACGCTTCTAAAATGCCTTGTGCTTTTTCTCTATCCATTTCAATTGTTTATTTTTTTCATAGGGCCTTTGTTTTACCTATTGATTTGACTTGCACCAGATTCTCTAGCGGAATCTTAACGATGGTCTTTATCCGCCTTTGAGCTTCCTTGTCGCCGTTTATTTGGCTTACGTTCTTACATCTGCTAACAAGCCATGGGCATGTGCGATTCACCCACTCTTTACGGTGTGGGCTCTTGTGCATTATCTCTAAGAACTCATGATAATACACTGTTTTTTCCTGCTTGGACATATGGGCCAAATTGATTGTACTTATCCATGATTTCCAGAAGTTCACAAAGGAAGCTGATAGAATCAGACTCCTGAACCTTCTTGCCGTTAACTATAAGGGACCAAAAATTACCAGTCTGCTTAAAGTCTGTGATTATACCCTGGTCGAGTAGTTTGTG
>Ga0070754_10000821_pt1 | contig 26964 bp, 17 predicted proteins | sample VirMetDEL_Sep_01_FD_75181 | JGI IMG/M metagenome (GOLD analysis project Ga0070754, IMG submission 75181) | Aqueous microbial communities from the Delaware River and Bay under freshwater to marine salinity gradient to study organic matter... | ecosystem: Environmental > Aquatic > Marine >...
ATTCAATTATTCCAATATTAACATTAGCCATTTTACTAGCTAAAGCAAAAGTAATAAAAATCATAGATAATATAGATACATCTACTAATCCAAATCCATATATTGTTGAATCGGCTGGACCGCTACTACCATCTTCTGTAATACTACCAAAAAAAACTTTTATTATAATACCTATTAATGCAAATACTATTAAAATTTTTGTATCATATACTAAATTTACACTTAACGACATTATATACAATATAATGTTATTTTTTTTACACTATAATTTATATTTTTCTTTAATACATCTTTCTAACTCCAAACTATCACATGTTTTATAATCAGATGATAATTCTTGTATTATTCCTTGAAGTTTTAAAAATTTAGGTTTTTTCATTTTATCTGTTTTATAAAATATATAATCTCCATATTCGCCTTTCCTAATAGATAAATCTTTATTAATATTTCTAATTAATGAAGATGGTTTTTCTAAAATCTTGATAATATCTTCAAGAGTAATATCATCATATTCTTTATCTTCTATATTAATAGATTTATTTTCATTATTGTATTCAATATAAATTCCAAATCTGCCTTTTTTTAAAATAATATCATTATTTTTATATTTTCCTAGATTTTTTCCTGTTGAAGTGTTTTTTTTAATTATATCATCTAATGCATATTCTCCACGTTTTAATTTATTTAAATCTAAATCTTCTTTTACAGGTTTAAAAGTATCTTTATTATCTCCATTGGAACATTTAATTACTGGTCCAAATTTACCAATCATATATGTGTGTTTACTATCTATTTTAATTACCTCTTTTTCTTTAGTATCTATTAAACCTTCTGATAAAATATTTATTTCATCTAAACATTCTTTACATAGTTCATACCATATCTTATTACCTTTTGCTATTATATCTAAGGTATCTTCCATTTCTTTAGTATAATTGTATTCAAATAATTTATTAAAATATTTTAACAAAAATTCAATTACTAAAATACCAATAGGTTGAATTACTAATTTATTATTTTCATTACCAAATTCTCTTGTTATTTCAATTTCAGATAATTCTTCATTTTCTAATTCAAAATCAGTACATACAATATTTTTTCCTTTTATATTTGTTTTTTTAACATAATTTCTCTCTTGAATTTTATCTATTAATGATGAAAATGTAGAAGGTCTTCCTATACCATGTTCTTCTAAAAGCTGAACTAACTTAGCTTCTGTATAGTGACTCTTCAAATCTTTCATAGTTACTTTTGATGTAATCTTATTATAATTTATTTTAGTATCTTGTTTCAATGTTTGTAAATAAGTATATTCTGCATTTATTTTTTCATATCCTGCTACTATTTTCCATCCAGGAAATACTACCTGTTCAGTAGAATAACGATATTCACATTTTTCAGGTGCTGTAATAGTAGCAGTTATACCTTTATAAGTTGCAGGTGCCATACAACTCTCCAATGTATTTCGTCTAATTAAATTATATAAACGAAGCTCACGATTTCCCATATCTCCAAGATCAGTACATTCAATATTTGTCGGTCTAATTGCCTCGTGAGCTTCCTGAGCATTTTTATTTTCCTCTTTTTTAGAATTTTTCTTTTTACTAGATTTTTCTTCTTTTCTTTCTGATAAACTTTCTATATCAGATCTAATATAATCTTTTCCATGAATTTTATTAATATAATCACTAGCTTTTTTAATAAATTCTTTACTATAAGTCATACTATCTGTTCTCATATAAGTAATATATCCACCTTCATATAATAATTGACATGAGTCCATTGTATTTTTAGGTGAAATACGTAATTCATTACTTGCCATTTGTTGCAATCCACTAGTAGTAAATGGTTTAGGTGGTTGTTTAATTGTATTTCGTATTTTACCATAGTTATAAATATGATCAAAATCTACTGAATTTTCTAAAAATTCAGCTATTTTATCTTCATTATCATGATTATAATTTAAAATAAAAGGTAAATTTTTGTTAGTAAAATATCCTGTTGTATTATAAACTTTTTTTCCAGGAGAAGAATCTATATCTTTCTGATTTTCATAAATAAGCCTTAATGCAGGTGATTGACATCTTCCAGCAGAAAGACCAGTATTTGTTTTTTGTGAAATTTTATTCCATAGTATCGGAGATAATTTATAACCAACTAATAAATCTAATATTTGACGTGCTTGTTGAGCATATACTAAATTCATATTTAAAACTGTAGCTTCTGATACGGCTTTTTTTATTGCTGTTTCAGTAATTTCATGGAATATAATACGTTTTGTAGTATTTACAGGCAGATTAAATACTTGACATATATGCCAAGCAATCGCTTCTCCTTCTCTATCATCATCAGCTGCTAATATAACTTCTTTACTTTCTCTTATTTTTTTTCTTATCTCCGATATTTGTCGTTTTTTACTATCAATATCTGTAAATGTAGGATGAAAATTATTATTTATATTAATAGATTTTAATCCATCTAATTCTCTAATATGTCCAAAACTTGCAATACATTTATATCCTGGACCAAGATATTTCTCTATTTTTTGACACTTAGCTGGTGATTCCACAATTACAAGTGAATAGCTCATATTATTATTACTATTATATTATCTACTTAAATTTCTTTCAATTTTGCAAGAAAATTATCATTATTATCATTATTATCATTATTATCATTATTATCATTATTATTATCTTTTAATTTATATTCTTTATAAGATATTTTTTTTGGTTTTTTATTTGGTACTTTAGTTATTTTAGATATTTTATTTTTTTTATCTAATCTCTCTGCTTTCATTAATGAACTATCAATATAAATTTGTTTTAGAAGTTTACCAACTTCATAAGAACCTTCATGTTGATCTAATTCACTATCTTCTATTTTTTTTAATACATTTAGTAATTCCCAAAGCGTTGCTAGATTAATTTCATCTTTTTTTACTTTATTAAATATATCAGTATAATTATTAAAAAGAAAACTACATCTATTTATTAACATTTGATCAAATTGTTCTCCTTTTGTATTTAATCTAGCATATTTTTTTTTTAACTCAATCATTGTAGTAACATCATTTCTTATTAATTCACTATGTTTTTTCTCTCTGATATGATTTGTACAATCTTCAACATCATTTTCTCTAATCATCTTCTCCAACTGAATTCTATCACTGTAATTCATTTATATAATATATAATATATTCTTTAATTAACTAATAATCTTTATTTTATATATAATGAGTGTTGAATTACCTTCAGTCGAAATGTATGAAATACCAGGTGGATCACCCAGAAAGGCTGCATTTAAAGCTCAAAGTGATGAACAGGAACAACAAAATAATCTTGTAAATAATTTACAAAATGGTAGTGGTTTTGTAGATAAAAGACGAAGAAGTAAATTTCCGAGTGTAATGCTCATTAAAAATTTACACAATGGCGGTGGATCTCTAGATAATACACGAAGAAGATATGATTATAGAGGAAGAATATTTCCAAGAAGCAGAATGGTTGGTGGCGGAGAGAAATTAATTCCAATTCCTACTTTTGCATCAAGTTCAAGTACAGGAGAATTTCCAAGTCCTCAAAATCCTAATTCATCAGCAAAATCAGCTCTAATAAATTTAGCAACAGCTCAAAAACAAGGTGCAAGTGATGAAATAGCATTAGAACCTAGCAAAGCAAAAATAAGTCCATATACAAAAATAATTGGTGGAACAAGAAAAAAAAGATTAACTAGAAAAAAATATAACAGACGTAATCGTTCTTGTCGAATTACAAAAAATATTTCATATAAAAATAAAAATAAAAATAAATCTAGAAAAATAAAAGGAGGTAATAAAACAAAATGGGAATGTTTAAGTGGTGGTAGATTTAAAAAAAATGAGATGATTAAATTTGGATATTAATAAAGTTTATAATAAAATTATCACAATATAATTTATTATGAACTCTTCGGATATTACATTATCAGTATTAATAATATTAATATTTATAGGACTATATTTTTTTAATATTTTTAGTATAGGACTAAAAAAAATAGAAGATGATTGGAATAGATATAAATGTAATCCTGGAATAATGCCATTTGCAGGACTATTTAATCGTAATGTAATGCAAAATTTTACAGAATGTATTCAAACAGCACAGGCAAATTATATGGGATATTTACTCCAACCATTGAGTTTTAACTTAGATGTATTTTCAAAAATAGCTGACCAAATTAATAAATCAATGTTAGGTGTTAAAGCATTTTTAAATACTTTAAGAAATAGCATGGCAGAAGGTTTTATATTAATTTTTGGTTCATTTTTAAATATAATAGTAGAATTTCAAGAATTATTAATAAATTTTATGGATACAATAAAAAAAATGATGGGTATTTTAGCAACTTTACTATATACTATGGATGGGTCTATTAAAACAATGACCAGCATATGGGATGGCCCACCTGGACAATTAACACGGGCAGTATGTTTTCATCCTAATACAAAAGTAAAAACAAAAGATGGTAATATTATTTGTATGAAAGATTTAAAATTAAATGAATATTTAAAAAATGGAGCACGCATTTGTTCAATTATGAAAATAAGTAATAAAGATAAAGATAATAAACAAATAGAAAAATTATATAAAATTAAAAATGGCGAAAATAATGAAGATATTTTAGTAACTGGAAGTCATTTAATTTATGATCCAGATATTAAAGGTTTTGTTAAAGTAAAAAATTTATATGGAAAAAATCCAGCTATTTTAGTAGATGTTAAATGTGACGAACTATCATGTTTAATAACAGACAATCACACAATTCCAATAGGTGATTGGATATTTCATGATTGGGAAGATAATAATGGTTCTCCAGCAAAAGATCTTGTTTAAAAAAAATAAATGTTATCCTGATACTATATATGGATAACATTGGAGAGAAAATAGCAGATTTATATAATAAAAAAACATATCTTTCACGTTATGGATCAGATGTATGGATTACTTTTATTATATGTTTATTTGTATTTTTAGTAGTTTCCTATTTTTATGTATTAGCCAATATTGAAAAATTAAAAGTTAACTGGAACAAGAATAAATGTTCTCCTATAGTTATGCCTTTTGCAGGTATAATTAATAAACCACATGATAAAACTATTATGGAATTTACTGAAGAAAATTTTACATATTGTTTACAAAATATTCTTAGTGAAATAATTGAATATGCACTAGTTCCATTTTATTTTATTATGAATACATTATCCAATACTTTTCAATATGCAGCATCTGCTCTAGAAAGTATTAGAAATATTTTTAATAAATTAAGAAACATTGTAGCAGAAGTAATGTATAAAGTATTTGGTGGATTATTAAATTTTACAGTACCAATAGTAGAAATGACTATTAATCTAAAGGACTTATTACAAAAAACTAGTGCCTCTTTAGCAGCATCATTATTTACATTTATTGGAGCATATTTTACAATGAATTCATTTTTTATGGGAATGGTACAATTAGTAATATTATTATTACTTATAATAGTTGGTATTATTGTAGCAGCTTGGGCGACGGCAGCTGGATTATTTTTTATACCTTTTATTGGTCCTGCACTTGCCGCCGCTCCCGCTGCATTAGCAACAGCTAATACAGTAATAATGATAGCTATATTAGTTCCCTTAATAATTATATTAGTTTTTATGAGTAATGTATTAAATCTTAGTCACCCAAATCCACCTGCTGTACCAGCATGTTTTGATAAAAATACACTAGTTAAATTAGAAAATAATAATATAAAAAAATTCTGCGATTTAAAAATAGGCGATAAACTAATAGATGGTTCTACTATTACTGCATTAATAAAAATGTCCTCATTTCAACAGGAAATGTATAAGTTAGATAATATATTAGTTACAGGTAATCATAGAGTTTATCATAAAGAGTTAGGTTTAATTCCAGTTGATAAACATCCAAATAGTATGTATATTGATAATTATACTGAGCCATTTGTTTATTGTGTTAATACTGATACAAAGAAAATAATTATAAAGAATAATACATTTTGTGACTGGGATGATTTAGATGATATGGAGATAGAAGAATTAAAATTAAATTGTACATATAAAAATATTATATCAAAAAATTTTACAAAAAAAGATATACATTATTATTTAGATAATGGATTTACAGAAGATATGAAAATAGATTTAGATGATGGTAGAAGTTTGAGTATTAAAGATATTGAAGTAAATGATATATTAAGATTTGGAGAAAGAGTACTAGGTATTGTAAAAATAGATGCAACTAAATTAAATGGTATATATGAATTTTATTTAGAAGATGGTAATATTATTAAATGTACAAAGAATATTGAAATAAATTATAATTTAGGAAAGATTGATACTAATTTTATTGAAGGAAACGAATTATCAAATATAAAATATTTATATAATATTTTAACAGATAAACATTCTTTTACAATAAATAATGTGAATGTATCCCATTATAATTCTGCTATAGAAAAACATCTATCACAAGCTAATTCAAATAAAAAATTTTATGATCAATTATAATTATTATCTATATTTTATGTATAGTAATGGAATTATTTGGCAATAAATTACGTTTAGAAGTGATATTACTATGCATGTTTATTGGTGGTATTATAGCACTTAATTTATTTGCATGTGGCTGTGGTGGATCTAAAGAAGGTTTTGCTGTAGCAAAAGGACTAACAGGAGCAGCCTTGAATTATTCAATGGGAGATGGTGTTAAAACAACTTGGGAACACCCCAATAAAGATTATTCATATAATTCATGGTTTAGAAGTTTAGAAAATAATACAATGGGAATAACTCCTCCTTTTCCAACAGATTTAAATCAATTAGATATGTTACAAAATAACCAATTTGATCCTGATTGTTGTCCTGGTATTTACAGTAATTCTATGGGATGTGCATGTATGACACCTGAACAAATGAAATATTTAAATATGAGAGGTGGTAATAGAACATTTAATAGTCAATTTTAAATGTTCAAAGGTGTAAAAAAAATAATTAGTTAATATTTTATATTATTTAATTATTTAACAAATTACATATACATACCCATATAAGTTTGATTAGAATTTTCTTTAATAATTAATTTATCAATTAAATCATGTGTAACTGTAATAGGAAACTCAATTATTAATTTAGATAATTCTTTATCAAATAAATTTGTATCTGGTTTCATTAATCTAAATAAATTTAATTTAGTATGAATAATTTCAAGACATCTTTTTAAATTTCTTACACCCTGTTCTTTATCCGTATATTCATTTATAAGATGTGTTAGTGTTTCTTCTGGAATAATAATATCTTTTTCAGTAAACATAACCTGTTCCCTAATTTTTGGAATAAGATATTTATTTGCAATAATTATTTTTTCTTTAGTTTCATAACCTTTAGTTTGAATTCTATACATTCTGTCTAACAGAATAGGGTTAACTTTAGTTTCATCATTATAACTAAAAATAAATAGACACTTACTTAAATCAAAATCTATTTCTGAAAAATACTTATCATGATATTTATCTGATTGAGAAGTATCAATTAGATGAGTTAGGATACCAATAATTTCCTCACCTTTTGGTGTATCACTAACTTTATCTAATTCATCAAAATAGAATACTGGATTCATATGTTTACTTTGAACTAATACATCTATAATTTTACCCCAGGTAGATCCCTCATATGTATAGGAATGACCTTCAAGAAAACTACTATCAGTTGCCCCACCAAGTGCAATAAATGCAAAATCTCTTCCTAAAATTTTACTAATACCCTCTTTAACAAGAGTAGTTTTACCAGTACCCATTGGACCCTTAATTGCAATTGCAGAACCAATTGCTTTAGGATTTGCAATCCACTGACCTACCATTTGCATAATTTGCATTTTTGCATCATTTAATCCAAAGACAGAGTTATCTAGAGTTTTTTTAGCATCCTCCATAAAATTATTGCATTTTTCAATACCATCATTTATAGTAACAGGCAATGATTGAATTTTTCCAAAAGGAATTCTCATAAAAGTATCTACCCATTGTTTAATTTTATAATATTCCCCACCGCCTGGTTCCATATATTTAAGTGTATTAATTTTTTTAATTGCACAAGCTTTATAGTTAATAGGAATATCAGCATCAAGAAGTGCAATTCTATAAGGTCTATCTACTTCATAATGTTGTTTAAGTTCCTCCATTTGTTTAATAACCATTTCTTGTTGCTGAATAGACAATTTTTCTTTAAAATATTTAATATCATTCATTACATTCTTTTCTTTTAAAAGATTACGAAAGTCTTTTGTATTTTTTTTTTTAATTTTTTTAAATTTTTTATTTTCATTTTTATTAACAGTTTTTTCACGAATTTTAAAATCACTAATCATACCTTTAACAATTGAATTATTTTTTTCTTCTTCAGAAAGACCTTCAACCATTTTTTTAAATTTTTCAATAGCTTCTTGATCACTAATAGCATTTTTTGTGGTTTCTTCATGACTATCAATTTTTTTCTTATTAGAAGTTTCATCAGAATCACTATCTTGATCAGATAATGATTCTTCCGAATCGTATTCTTCATCATCTTCATCCAAATGTCCTCCCATAGTAAATATAATATTAAATTTACCATTGCCAGCTTGAACTAAGTCTTGAATTTCATCTTCATCTACAGAATCATAATCATCATCATCATCATCATATTCATCTGAAGAAGTTTCATCGGAATATTCTTGTACATAATCAGGATCGCTGTCGTGATCATATTCTTCATCATGTTCTATAACTTTTTGTTTCTTACTTTTTTTATTAGTATTTTTATCAGATTTTTTATCAGATTTTTTATCAGATTTTTTATCAGATTTTTTATCAGATTTTTTATTACTTTCTTGATCATCTTCTCCCTTTAAACCCTCAATAAAGCCTTTTTTGAATTTTTTCATAGCATGTTTTATTTCATTATTTTTTCGTGATGAGGAACCAGATTTAGCTTTATCACTCATATATTTAGAAGGAAATAATTGTGCTAGCATATTACGATATTCTTTAGGATCAAATTCACTATCTGAGCCATCAGAATGTGGGTTATTATTATCGTCAGGAGAATTTCTTTTATAATTATCTTTATCAATTTTTTTCTTAGATCTAGTATTATATTTATGATTATTTGTAGATTTTGTATTTTTGTCTGTAGGCATAGTTCTTAAATTATGTACTGATAATTATTTATATCTTATTTTACAATCAATTTTCTAAATATAAACATATATTATTTCAAATATTTAGTAGATCTTTATAAAATTGATATAAAAACAATCTAAATATTGTATAGTTAATATAAGAAGATGTCGCAACGTACAGCAGGAACAATCCAAAAAAAAGATGCTTCAAAAATATTGGGAATTCAATTTAGTATATTATCACCAGAAGAAATTAGAAAAGGTTCTGTAGCTGCAATTACGAGTAGAGATACATATATTAATAATAAACCAGTAATAAATGGTTTATTTGATCCAAGAATGGGTGTATTAGATCCAGGATTTATCTGTCCTACAGATGGATTGGATTATATGCAAACACCAGGATATTTTGGACATATTGATCTTGCTAGACCTATATTTTACATTCAGTATTTAAATACAATAATGAAAATTCTTCGATGCACTTGTTGTAAATGTAGTAAAATACTAGTTAGTAAAGAAAAACTAAAACATGCTCTCAAAATGGATCCTCAAAAGAGATGGGATTATGTTTTTAGTTATGCAAGTAAAATTAAAAGATGTGGAGAAGATACATCAGATGGTTGTGGATATAAACAACCAAGTAAAATTAAAAAAGAAGGATTAGCTACATTAATTGCCGAATGGGATAATGTGGAAGGTTTAGGAGCTGAAGATAGTGATAAATTAACTATGCATATGACTCCTGAAATTGTATTAAAAATATTTCGTAGAATTTCAGATGAAGATGTAACATTTATGGGCTTTAGTCCTGTATGGTCGCGTCCTGATTGGATGATTTGTCAGGTTCTAGCAGTACCTCCTCCTGCAGTAAGACCATCCGTAAAACATGATTCCCAACAAAGAAGTGAAGATGATATTAGTCATATTATTGTTAATATTATTAAGGCAAATAAAACTCTACAAGAAAAAATTCAAACTAATGCTAATGCAAATGTTATTAATGATTGGACTACAGTTTTACAATATTATGTAGCTACTTTAGTAGATAATAAAATTCCTGGTGTAGCATCAGTTGCACAGCGATCTGGAAGACCTTTAAAATCAATTAAAGAGCGTTTAAATGGTAAAACAGGACGTGTAAGAGGTAATCTTATGGGTAAGAGAGTAGATTTCTCTGCACGTTCAGTTATCACTCCAGATCCTAATCTAGGTATTCAAGAATTAGGAATACCTTTAAAAATAGCTAAGAACATTACAAAACCTATATTAGTAAATGATAATAATAAAAAATTTCTTACTAAATTAGTGCAAAATGGTGCTGATGAACATCCAGGAGCTAAAATTTTAGAAAAGAAAAATGGAGATAATATATCTTTACGATATGTTGATCGTAATTCATTAAAATTAGAAAATGGTGATATTGTTCATCGTCATATGATGGATGGTGATGCAATTTTATTTAATCGCCAACCTACATTACATCGTATGTCTATGATGTGTCATATTGCAAAAATTATGCCGGTAGGTGATACATTTAGAATGAATGTTGGTGATACTAAACCATAATGCTGATTTTGATGGTGATGAAATGAATCTTCATATGCCGCAAGATATTGAAAGTGAATCTGAATTAAAAAATTTAGCAGCTGTTCCATGGCAAATTATTAGTCCAGCTAATAATAAATCAATTGTTGGTATATTTCAAGACTCTTTATTAGGAGCATTTCGATTTACACGAAATGATATTATTTTTACAGATCGTGAGGCAATGAATTTACTTATGTCATTTAATAAAGTTAATATTGATACTTTACCACAAGATGGTAAAGTAAATAGTTTTGAAATTTTATCTCAAATTTTACCACCTATCTCACTAAAATATAAAACAAAACGTTTTGGTGGAAAAGATGATTTTAATACTTCCAATAATGTTTTAGAAATTGATAATGGTATTTATATTAGAGGACAACTTGAAAAAGGTGCTCTCGGTGATGGTTCTAAGGGATTAATTCAAAGAATTTGTAATAATTTTAGTAATAAAGATTCAGTAGAATTTATAGATAATTTTCAAAATATTATTACTGAATATATGAAAAGTAGTGCATATAGTGTTGGAATTAGTGATTTAATTGCTGATGAAGAAACTAATGTTGCAATTGCTGATGTAATTACAGGAAAAAAAAGGGAAGTTCATTCTCTTATTGATCAAACTCATTTAGGTATATTTGAAAATAAAACTGGTAAAACAGATGAAGAAGAGTTTGAAACTCAAATTAATAATATTCTTAATCAAGCAAGTTCTGCTGCTGGTAAAATTGGTAGAGAAAGTTTAAGTAAAGATAATCGTTTTGTTATTATGGTTAATGCTGGTTCTAAAGGAAGTGATTTAAATATTTCTCAAATGATATCTTGTCTTGGACAACAAAATGTAGATGGTAAAAGAATTCCATATGGATTTGAACATAGAACTTTACCTCATTTTACAAAATATGATGATTCTCCTGCTGCTCGAGGATTTGTTGAAAGTTCATTTATTTCTGGATTATCTCCTGAAGAATTATTCTTTCATGCAATGGGCGGACGAGTTGGTCTAATTGATACTGCTGTTAAAACTAGTCAAACTGGTTATATTCAGCGTCGATTAATTAAATCTTTAGAAGATTTAAAAATTGAATATGATATGACAGTAAGAAATAATAAATTAAAGATTATTCAATATCATTATGGTGACGATAATTTTGATCCAGTTAAAGTAGAATTTCAACAAATTCCTTTAGTTAAAATGTCTCTTGAAGAAATATATGCTCATTATCAGGTTCCAAGTGATGCAACTAAAGATGCTGTTTATACTACTTCATACACAAAAAGCACTATTACTAGAATTAATAAGCAAAAAAAACAACTTGATATTAAAATTCAAGCACTTATTAATTATATGATTGAAAAAAGAGATGCTATTGTTAATAAAGTATTTCATAATATTGAAAATAGTACAGTTCATTTACCTGTAGCATTTACATATGTTATTAATAATGTTAAAGGTCAACAAGACATTAATGTAAATTCTATGGTTGATATTACTCCGCTTGAAACATTACAACTAATTGAAAATGGTTTTGAAAAAATTAAAGCTATTAAATGTGCTCCACCAAACGAATTATTTGAAACACTATATTATTATTATCTTACTCCAAAAGATTTACTTATGATTAAAAGATTTAATAGAAAGTGTATTGAAATTCTAATTGATGAAATTGTATTATTATATAAAAAAGCTATCGTTTCTCCTGGTGAAATGTGTGGTATGATTGCTGCACAATCAATTGGAGAACCTACTACACAAATGACACTTAATACATTCCATTTTGCTGGCGTTGCTAGCAAATCTAATGTAACACGAGGTGTTCCTCGTATTGAAGAAATTTTATCATTATCCGAAAATCCCAAAAATCCTTCTTGTACTGTTTATTTATATCAAAATGAAGAAACTGAACAAAGTAATGCTCAAAAAATTATGCATCAATTAGAACATACTAAACTACGTGATTTAGTTAATTATGTAGAAGTATGTTTTGATCCTGATGATTTTAATACACTTATTCAAGATGATATTGTTTTAATGCAACAATATAAAGATTTCCAAAATATCATGCAAGATTGTTTAAATGAAACTTTTGATGAAGAGGAAAAGTCTAAATGGATTATTCGTATGGAATTAAATACTGAAGAATTATTAGATAGAAATATCACTATTGATGATATTAATTTCGCCATCCAAAATGCTTATCGTGATCAAGTTTCATGTGTATTTAGTGATTATAATGATGATAAGTTAATATTCCGTTTACGATTATCTAATGTACTATCTTCAAAGAAAAAAAATATTCAAAATCCATTAGATCAATCGGATGAAATTTATTTATTACAAAATTTTCAAGATAATATGCTTGATAATTTAGTTATTAGGGGTGTTAAAAATATTGATAGAGTTATTCCTCGTAAAATTACTAATTCTCTTGTTAAAGAAGATGGAACTTTTGTTAAAAAAGAAACTTGGGTACTTGATACTGTTGGTACTAATCTTACTGATCTTTTAAAATTAGACTATATTGATATCAATAGAACATATACTAATGATATTCAAGAAATTTACAGAGTATTAGGGATTGAAGCTGCAAGACAAGCTATATTTAATGAAATTTCTGAAGTTATTGAATTTGATAGTACATATATTAATTATCATCATTTAAGTTTATTATGTGATAGAATGACATGCAATGATAGTATGGTTTCAGTTTTTAGACATGGAATTAATAATGATAATATTGGTCCTATTGCAAAAGCTTCATTTGAAGAAACTCCTGAAATGTTTATTAAAGCAGCCAAACATGCTGAATTAGATACTATGCGAGGTGTTTCTGCTAATGTTATGTGTGGTCAAGAAGGTTTCTTTGGAACAGCTGCTTTTGATGTTGTTTTAGATATTGATAAAGTTACTCAATTAGCTGCTGAAGAATGGGTTGCTTCGGATGATGTTAATATCATACAAAATGCTTTTGATGGTCTTAATAAAACAGATGAACCTTGTGCTATTAATAATATTGCTATCAAATCTAATATTTTAAATATTCAGTCTTCTAATCTAGGTAATCAAGATACTAATTATGATCCTGGTTTCTAATTTATTTAAATTTATATAAATATAAATATAGATAAATTATATATAATTATTATGTCTAATATTATGTATAAACATACTTTTGCAAATATTATATCTAGTTTTTTTCCTAATACAAATATTATTGATGAAACTTCTTTTAAATTTCCTCCTGATGAACATTTTTTAAATACAGATTTTTTTGCTTATGATTTTATTAAATCTATTAATAATAGTAATAATATTGATAAACACAAAATATTAATTAATTATGTTATTAATAATCCTTTTATTACTCCTGAAATTAAAGAAAAATATATTAATATATTTTATAAATCACAAGTTATTTATAATATTTTATGTAAAAAAGCTAGATTATTTAAATTTAAAAATAGTAAACCATCTAATAATGATTGTGATCTTTACATGAATAAATTATATAATTATAAGCAGTATTTAATTATTGATATTTATGATGATTATAATCGTACATTATATAAATTTTATATTTTTGATTTAATTAGAATAATTAAAACTTCATTATCTTATTCTCCTAATTTTTTTTCTGAACCAAAATATATTAAAAATCCATATACTAATATTAAATTTACATTAGCTCAATTATATAATATATATTATTTTATTAAAAAAAGCAATATTGTTATTCCTCAGTTATTTCATCAATTTTATTTATCTAATTTTAATTTAAATTTATTTGCAAAAAATTATGAATGTAATATTAGAGATTATTATATTAAATATTTTTTTAATACTATAGATATTAATAAAAAAGCTAGACTCATTAGAAAAATGATCTATGATTATAAAATATATTTACCTTCTATATCTATTCATTATGATTTTCCAGAGGATAAAATTATTAAAGCATTTAATCATGATTTACGTTTATATTTAATTACAAAATATTCTCTTAATCCTATACTTAAACATGAATCAAAAAAAAAATTAATTATTAATTTAAAACGTTTTAATAGATTAAATCCTACATTTGGAAGAAAAATCAGAGTAATTAGTAGACTAGGCAATGTATCTGGTAGTACAAGTGATCAACCAATAGAGAGATATTGGACTTTTAATGAAAATTTTGTTACAACTGAACATATTGAACCTATTTCTAGAATTCTAAATAGAAGACGAAATAGAAGAAGCTCTCCTCTCAATACTGCTGTGACTACGCAGACAACCAGACAAACACAGGGTTTAAATGAAATGTATAATACTATTGATGAAGTTGAAGATCCTTACTTAGTAATAAATTTAGATTATAATTTTTATCAAGAAATTATTAATCTGATTGATAACAATAATGAAGAATATCTTTTAGATGATAATTCATTTCAAAGAAGTAATGCTCCTTCTCCTGATAGAAATTATTCTTCTCCTGATAGAAATTTTCCTTCTCCTGATAGAAATTATTCTTCTCCTGATAGAAATTTTCTTTCTCCTCGATCTTCTTTTTCTCCAATAAATAGCTTTGAAGAATAAAACTTTTTACACCTTTGAACGAATATTATTTATTTGTATTTTCAAAAAATATTATTTATTTACAAAATACTATTTTTTTATTCATCTTTAACTACTAGTTTTAATTTTTTTTTTGGTTTCTTTTGAACCTTGTCTTCAATTACTTTTAATTTTAAATTTGGTATACGATTTTTTATTTCTTTTAATTCAAAATTTTCTAAAAATTTTTGTAATTCACTATTAATAATATCATTTCTTATAATACTTTGTAGTTCTAATGATAAAGATTGCAAAGATATTTTTACATCACCATTTTCTAATGAAAGTAATTTATATTTTGGTATATTATTTGGTCTAACTCCTGGTGATTTAATAAAATAATATTTCCCACTACTATCATCATTTAATACTTTTATTATTTCATTATTTTCTACTAATGTTGTTCCAGAATATAAAATTATTGGTAAATTATATTTTTTTGCTATTATCCAAATATCTAAATTTGTAAGGTAATAATCTTCACTCATAACTACATTATTAATACTTACTTGACCTATTCCAACTTGTTTAGATAAATCTTTTTTTCCATTAGAATTTAATACTTGTAACACATTAGATTTAAATGTTTCAAATAATAATAAATATTCATTTAATAATTCTTCTTTTAAATTATATTTTGTTAATTTTTGTAAATCAGGATTATTATTTTTTATTATAAATAACATTATATCGAACGAACATATATTTGGTGAATTTGTAAAAGATAATTCATATGAATTTAATGGAAATGCATTTCTCCATTTACCAGCTACAACAGATTTTTCTGGTTTTTCACAAAGATCATCTACTTTTTTTTGTTCTATTGGCTCATTACTTTTTATTAATGTATCCACTTCATTTGAATACACTGCACTTTGTAAAGGTTCTGTTGTATCATAAGTATTATAATTTATATATTTATTTATTTCTGCTGGTATTAAATCTTCAAAATATTCTTGAGTTAAAGATGATTGTAATAATATTATTTCATCTTCTCTTAGATTATATTTAACATCTATGAATGATAAAAATGCTTTTGGTTCAAAAATAAATGATTTTATTCTATTATATCTTACTAATTCATCAGCAATTCTACCATAATATACTTTTTCATTATCTTGATTATTAATTAAATTATTTTTTGGTATTAATAAAGCACATGAACTGTCTTCTTGTGATAAGCAAAATTTCTTTGTTTCACAATCATTAGAATTCATGTAACAGTTCGTAATTGTTTCTATATCTTTTAATATTTCTGGTTTATATTCTACATATTTTATAAGATTTTTTGTTAATTGTCTTAATAATCGATCTATTATACGAATTTTTGATAAATATAAAAGTGTTGTTGAACTTACCGTATCTTCTATTTCTTTTCTAATTACTCTATTTTTATATTCTCCCAATAAAATACGAATTGTATTTCGAAATATTGTATAAAAGTTATTTTCTAACTTAATATTTTTTATATTTTTAATTCTCTCTTCATCTATTGTATTTTGAGTAATGGATATTTTATCAATATTTGCATAATTATTTTCTTTTATTGAAATTAAATCATCACCAAAAGTATCTTGAATTGGTGGATTTATAACTACAAATTGATTTGTAAGTGTTAATATACCTACTATTAAACCATCTTCTAAAATTTTTATTACAGGTTTACATGGTATTTCTTCATTAGATAATTTATAAATATTATTAAGTATCTGTATTGTATTTTCATAACTATAACCTTCTACATCATCCATCCAAACATACCCTTCTGTAAGATCTATTAATGGTGATGATGGTAAACAAGGTAATATACCTTCATAATCTTTATTTGATACTATTAAACTAATTACTTTACCATTATAATTTAATATTTGATTTTTTATAGTATAATTTCCTATTTTTTTTAATAATTTTACTAATTTAACTAGAGTTATATTAGTTTTAAATTTATACACCTTTGGCATACTTGGTAAGGGACCACATTTCTCATTCATAGTTTTTTTAATTATTTCTAATGTATTTTTAATATTTGGTAGAAGTTCTTTATTTTTTAAACTAAAACGTTTTATTATTTCAAAACTATCTTTTTTGTCCTCAAATGAATATATTGGTTCATAATAATTTCCTAATTTCATTATTATAGCAGTTGTTTTATTAATATCAAAAAAAGATGAAGAATAATTATTTGACGGACATAATATATCTACATTATTTGTTATATCATCATTTTTCATCTCTATTATTACTAGATTTAAACCATTTATAAATAAGTTAGGATTTGGTTTACAAATTAAATCCCATAAATATAAATAATTTATTATTATATTATTATCTCTTAAAAATGCAATATAATTACTATATGATGATATTAATTTTTTAAAAAACTTTTTCTGATCGGGATCATTTAAATTTGTATTCTTAAATATTTTAGTATCTTTATATTTTTCTATATCTACATCAGCATCTTGTTCTTTAGATAAATTAGAAAATATATCTATTAAATTTCCATTTTGTAAAGTCATAAATAAATCTAAGTTTAAACTATTTATTAATTTTTCTTTCATTTCTACAATAGATAATGGATCTTCATTTGATACATCTGTATATATATCTGCTATACAAGCAATAAATGATTGTAACTTACTAAATTCTACACCATGTCTTAACATACATGGATGAAACTCTTTTAAATTTTTATTTATTGATTGACATTTTTTATTATCTGTATGCAATAATTTTTGAATTGCAACTGGTAAATAGCCAAAACGATTTTGTTTTAAAGGAAATTTATCAGCACCTTTAATATATTCATCTGTTTCTTCCATACTACTAACTACTTTTTTTAATTGTGGAGGTTCTTTATCTTCTAGTGATGAACAATATTCTCTTCTTTTTTTTTGTTCTGGACTATCCCATGATTTGAAACAACATGGGATACATTTACCTTCTGGATGTGCTTCTGATTTTAGATATCCTGGATAATGTTTAACATAATTACCATTATTATCTTCATGATTTTTTGAAGTAAATTCAAATACACCTGCCCCAGGTGGTATTTTTTTTGCTTTAGCAGGAATTATTGTACCATATTTACCTGACTTAGCTTGCTCTTCTGTTAAACTAATATTATTTTTAAAACTCCAATATCTGGGACAAATATACCAAAACTTTTTATTTGGATCACTTCCATATTTTATAGCTTGATCATATGAACCTGGTTGTTCTAGATCTATTTTATCTTTTTCTTCATCAGTTAAAATAACTGGTTGTCTTCTTACATTCCATGGACACATTCTTGAATATGCATTAAATTTACCTTCATTATCTGTTAAAAATAAGCTAGGATCTCTTTCTTGCATTCTTATAAAAAATGGATTAGGATTTGTTAAACTAACACCTGTCATATCTGTTTCTAGATCATCATCTCCACCCCCTTTTTTTGGGGATTGTGATTTTTCTGATAATACTAATGGTGATATTGTCTCTTCATCAGATGAATTTATATTACTATTTATTTCATTACCTATTACTATATCTTGATTTCCATCTTTTTGTTCTACCATATCATCTGACTCTATTACTGGTGATGGAACATCATCTTCATCATTATCTTCTTGTTCTACCATATCATCTGGCTCTATTACTGGTGATGGAACATCATCTTTATCATTATCTTCTTGTTCTACCATATCATCTGGATCTATTACTGGTGATGGAACATCATCTTCATCATTATCTTCTTTTTCTACCATATCATCTGGCTCTATTACTGGTGATGGAACATCATCTTTATCATTATCTTCTTTTTCTACCATATCATCTGGCTCTATTACTGGTGATGGAACATCATCTTTATCATTATCTTCTTTTTCTACCATATCATCTGCTACTATAATAGGTGATACATCATCATCTATATCTTCTTGTTCTTCTGTTTCATTACCCAAAATAATTTCCTCACCTAATATAATTTCATTTTCAAGATTATCATCATCTTCATCATCATTATCCATTAAAATATCAAACATATTTAATTGTTTATCATCATCAGGATCTAAATCTTCAAATTGTAATTCATTAGCAATAATAGTTAACTGTTTATTTTCCATTAAAGGTTGTTCTACAGGAGCAATAATTTCTTGTACTTCTTCTATTTTTTTTGCTTCTTTATCTGAACATAATTTTTTAATTTTTTGTTGGACAATAGTTGTACTAGTAGGATCTTGACTAATACGAAGTAATGTATCAATATAAATTGGTATAGTATTTAAATATTGAATATTATTTATTCCAACAACTTTAATAATAAGAATATTATTAAATTTTTCTCTCATCATAGTAGTTAAAAAACCTGGATTATTTTTTATTTTTAATTTCCGTGTTTGAAAAGCATCCTGAACAACTTGCAATGAACTTACAAATGAAGCTAATTTTTGTCTAGCTTGTGTTTCGGTGATACCATAATTACTAATTAATCCTTGAATTATTTCTAATTCTCTACTTCCATTATTTAACAGTTCAATAATAAATGCTTCTTGACTATCCATTTCATTATAATTTGCTACTCTTTTAAATCTCATGATAATTCCAGTATCTAAATCATCACTTACCAAACTAAAAATACTTGATAAACATCCAATAATATTTTTAATATTTAATTTTTTTTCAATAGGAATATGTATATTATATTCTAGTTGAACTATTTCAATATTTTCATCCATAATTGAATTAAAATTATAAATTTTGTATCCACTTTGGGATAAGAAATCTTTTACAATATTAATAATAGGATTTACCGCATCTTTTAAAATTAAATTTATAGAATTAACATCCAAACTAGTATTTAATTGTATATTTATAATAATATTACCATTATTTTCAAATGTACATGTAATAGGTAGTAAATTATCATTGTAATAATATTCAATATATGTTGTAATCGATGTTCTAGTACCTAATGTACGCATAAGTTTTAAAATAGTAGCTTTATTTAAGTAAGGAATTTTTTTCCCATTAGTAGCAATAGAATTACTATATAATCTATATATATTTTCTTGCCGTCTAGCAGGATTATATTTTATAAAAGGAATAGCTTTTGTAGCATGTATTAATTTAAAAATAATATCTAATGGTAAATTAAATTCATATTCATGGTGAATTACAAGTTCTAAATTTTTAATACCTATTTCTTTATAGTCAAGTTCTTTTGTTCTATTATTAAAAATTTCATAAAATAAATTAATATTATTAATATTTTTTTGTAAATTACTTGTTAACATTTTTTCTGTTTCTACTTTAAGTTTTTCTCTATTAGAATTTAATTGTTCAAGATTATTAATATTATTTTCTAACAAATATGGATAATAAATTTTAATAGTACTTTCTTGTGATAAATTATTAGATATAGCATATTCTAATACATCATTAGCAAGACATAAATATATCATATTATTATAAACATTTCCTGTACTCATTAATAAATTTTTATTAGTAGTAGTTGTTAATTCTTCAACAAATTTTTCTAAAAAAACATCATATATAATTACATTAAAAGGATTTACTGTATATGGATAATTTCTCTCTACAGCAATAAATTTTTGTCCTATGGCTTTAGATATTAAAAATTCTTGGTTATCTAAACCAAGTGAGAGAATATCATCATAATCATAAAAATCTTTATTTTCTAAATTATCAATATTAGTATCATTAATATTTAATAAAAATTGTATTAATCTATCTTTTGTTAATTCAATTTTGCCATTTTGAGTTAAATTTTCATATACAGATACAGATTTTAATTGTTCAAAATATTGGGCAAATAAATAAATTTCATTAAAAGAATTAATTTCTGGAATCGATATTAATAATTTTTTTTTAATAATTTCAATAGTATCATCTAGATGTAGTTCATCTTTTAGAAATACAATTTCTATATTGTTATTTTTAATATCAACTAATTCCTCTTTTGAAAAAATATCAGAAAATATTTTATTATTAGAATCAGTTATAAATAATTTGTTTATTTCGTCAATATTATCTTCTACTAATCTTATTCCAAAATAAACATAAATTTTTACAACTAAATTATTTTTTGTATATCCTACTTTATATATTTCAGACATATGTATATAAAATTATACATATTATTATTTTATATGAAGTACAAATTAGTTGTCGCAATGTCAATTAATAGAGGAATTGGATTAAATAATAAATTACCTTGGAACATTAAAGAAGATTTAAAATATTTTTCTAAATTAACAAAAGGAAATGGTAATAATGCTATTGTAATGGGGAAAAATACATGGTATAGTTTGGGTTCAAAGCCTCTACCATCGAGAGATAATCTAATATTAACATCATCAAATAATAATATTAACGGTGAAAACTATAAATTTTTTAATAATATAAATAATTTACTAGAATATTGTAAAAATAAAGCATATAATACAGTATGGATTATAGGTGGAAGTAGTATTTATCAACAATTTTTAAATTTAAATCTTATAGAAGAATGTTCAATCACTATAATAGATAAAATTATTCACTGTGATACATTTTTTCCTATATTAGATGATAATTTCTGGTTTTTAAATAAAAGTTGTAATTTAGAAACATCTTTAGATTATAAAGTAACTATTAATAATTTTATTAAAAAAGATAAATATTTTACAAAAGGAACAAGAGTAATATATACAAGTAAAGATGGATCAAAATGTAAAGCTATAATAAAAGATATACATTATGATATTAAAGAACTATATTATACTATACAATTAGATATATGAGAGAATTAAATACAGAATTTAAAAGATTAAGTAAAAGTTAATGATCAAATAAAGGATTATCTGTAATATTCATACCACAATATTTTTGTGGTTTTTTTTTATAATCAACTGGTTTATATATATTAATATTAATAGCTTCTTTTAATAAAAATTTAAAATTATCCCAAAATTCTTCTGTATGACCAACTGATTCGGTAGCAATATGTGCAAGTTCATGAATGGCAACAAAAGTTAATGTATTTAAATCTATTAATTTTGAAATACCTTTTTTTTCAACATCTAAACAAAAAGCTAGTTTTTCTCCCTTATTTTGACTATATGCAGTATGTATACTTGTTGGTAAAGTTTCAACAATTTTTTTTGGGTTATATCCAGCTACCAATCTCTGAACATTACTTCTATCTGGATATTTTTGTTTAACAGAAGCTACTAATTTTTGTAAATTAATATTTACTTTAGCTAATAAATTTGCTGCCAATTCTAATTTACGTCTATCTCTAACACAATATTTTTTACCATCAACATCTGAAATTATACATTTTAAATTAAAAAGATCAGATTCTTGATAAATTCGTAAACAAATTAATATTATTAATCCTAATAAAACATATCCAAAAAAATTCATTTTCATATACATTTTAATAATATTATTTCTTTTTGTAATAAATATATTGTGTAATAACTTTAAACATTAAATAACTGATTGCCATTATTAATAATGATCCTAACATTTGTAAAAAATTATTAAATAAAAACATTAATATATTACTTTTATAACGATAATTTACAAAAAAATTACTAGACATTATAATAAAAGCTAGTAACAATGAATGTTGTATTATGGTAGTTAAAAATATATCATCTTTTAAAAGTAAATTATTTTTATTATTTAATTTACTATCACCCATTAAAAACAATGTTAAAATAAACATTACATAAACAATTGAATATGCTCTATAAATTATTAATTGAGATTGTTTTTCATTAAAGGTTTGTTGAGAATCAAGACATCTATAATTTACTTTTGCTATACTACCTGAATCTCTTTCATCCTGAGTTAAACTTGCTGGACCATGAACACATATACCATAGTATGGGTCTAAATTTGCTATTCTACCAGAGGATACCTCATTATTAGTATTAATTATTTCATTTATAAAATATAATATTGGATATATAGAAATTACTATAAAGAATACTAAAAAATCTTGTGGTTCTCCAATATCATACATAACTTTGGTATGAACTGTATATAAATAAATTATTAATCCTATCCAATATATAATTGATGCATAAGATATTATATTATGTATAAATGGGTGATACCACATTAAATTCCAGTATTTTCTACGTAAAAGATTAGGATGTTCTTTTATATTATTAATTGCAGTGTTATTTTTTATTTGATTTTTTGTTTCATTATTCATAATAATATATATTATTATTTATATTATTCTATAAATAATGAAGTGATTCCAATAGAAATACCTAAAATTAACATTCGTCTTTTTATAAAAGTAGAATTATTTAATGATATAATATCATATGAGTTAATAATACTTGATGTAGCTATTAAAATAATTATTAATGATAACATTCCCCATTGAATAATTTTTAAATTAACATCATTATTTGAGCGAGATTTATATATTTGCCAAGTAATAATAATAACAGCTAAATAATATGCTGTTGTAGCTAATAAATTAATATATTCTGAATTATAAAATACATTTCTTTGTCTTCCTGAATTAAATCTAGACATGCGAAGATCAGTATAACAACTATTATGATTACTTGCATCTGTATATAAATTATCATCAGCTGTATTAGAACAATTAATATCCTCACCAGATATATAATCTATTAAATTCATAGGCAGTATATTTCCTTTTGCAACTTTATCTAAATATACTGTTGCAGGATAAATATATCCATTTTCTTTATTATTTTTATTATATACAATAGGATCTTTCGTTTTCATATCATTGTCTAATAATATTTTATAATCTCCTTTTGCTTTTCTATTTATAAATTTATCAGGATCATTAATTGGTTCTTTATACTCTGGATCTATTATTTGTGGAGTGACAGATAAATATGGTTTAATACTTGGAGTTAATATACTTATATTAGAATAGGTATTTATTAACCAAGTATCTATTAATATTATAATTAAACCTATAGAAAATCCTATAAAAGTAGCAAATATATTTTTATTTTCATATGATATAACAAACCATATTATTAAATATATTAGTATAAATATTATTTGATAACGAATTGATAAATATAATTCACCTTGTACTGGATAATATTGTATGTGTTCAGGAAAAGTATATACTATACTTTGTTCAGCTAATGGTGGTGGTGTGTAAGGTAATGCAAAAAATGTATTATATAATAAATCTGATTTACTTATATTTTTATTATCTTTTAAATTTAGATCACTTCCTATATTAACATAACCATTTGACATTAGTTTATATAATTCTTTTTGAATAAAATATTATTCGAAAACAATTAATAAATTAAAGTAATTATTGGGGACCACATCCTAATTCTAAAGGTACTCTCATTAAATCAGGTTCAATAGTGCTATTCATCCAAGGGCTTACTTTAATAACTGGATTTGGTGGTTCGGAACGAACTTGTAAATTAGCATTACGTAGAGTTCCACCTACTGTATCTATACCTGCATGAAAACCAGCTTTTAATAAATTAACACCAGAAAGATCATTATTATTGGATGGATTTAAACGTCCCCATTCAGAATTTACATCTCTTGGAAGTAAATCATCGGGAGTATTGGTAGGACCCTTCGCACACGATGGAGGCAATCCCTGAGATGAAGTAGTTACTCCTTGTGCAGAAGCAAATACTTCATTTTGACCAGCAGGATTTGCAGGAACAGCGGCAGCATCATTTACACCCATTTGATTTGCATTAGCACGAGGCATACCACCACTCTGCTGTCTATTTTCACGATTCATGCTATTCATACCATCCATTGAACCACCTAATCCACTTGAATATTGACCTAGAGCAATAACTAGGACTAAAAATCCTAGAAGAGCAATTACATGATGGGTTTTAACATACTTCTGTAAGTCTTTAAGCATACTCATTATATAAAATGTGTGATAAAATATTTTTCAATAAATATATTAATATATTGCTAAACAACTACTCATCTATGCATCATTTAATTCATCATCATCACCATCTTTATCATTATCTGAATCACTGTCAGAAATATCGTCCAACATATATTTTGTTTTTATGTCTTTAGCTTCTAAATAGGCTGCTACAGCCATATTTTTTATATTTTTGGCTTTTTTTCTAGCTGCTTTATATATTTCATAATATACTTCATTTGGTTTTTTTAATGTAATTATTTCACTATCAATTGGTTCAAGATTTACTTCTTCTAATCCAAAATTATTGTTTTCACCTAAAGAATTCATTTTATTTTCAGAATTTAATTCTAAAGTTTCTTCTAAACTATTTTTTTCTTTTTCTTTAAAATTTGAATTTTCTGGTTCTACATCAAGATTTTCTTCTAAATTATTAATTTCTAATTTATCAAGAAAATTTTCATTATCATTATTATCATTTTCATCATCATCATCATTATCATCATTATCATTATAATTATCATTATCATCATTATCATCTTTATTATCATGATTATTATGTTCCATTTTAATCTTATTTGTATTTAAATCTAATTTTATTGGAATTTCTGGTTGCAATTTTTCTTCTTTTATATCTGTTTTTTTAATTAAACAACCATGTTCATTATTTATTATCTTATTAAGTACCATTATTTGCATTAATTTTATATTTATCTCAAAACTTCTAGAAGTAAATTTTATTCCATCAATTAATACTAAAGGTATTATCTCTCTATCAAGCTCTAAATTATCTAACTCAATATTATTTTCATTATATATTTTACATTCATCTTTACCTGAAATTTTTCCTACATCTATGTAACAACGTATTAGTGTATATGTTCCTGATTTATATAATCTACAAACTGGTTGCATCATATTTACTATATCTTCTTTTGTCAACTCAGTTTGAAACCATAAATCTTTTTTTTTATTTATTAAATCTTGACATTTTTCTTCTAAATTTTCTATCCATTTTCCTAATAGTAATTCTGTATCTCTTTCATATTTTAAATCACAATATTTTCCTCTTTTTGTTTTAGCTATACCTATTTTTGTTTCACATTTAGGTAATTGAATATACATAGGTTTATTATCTATTAACAACGCTGTAAAATATGTTAAACCTCCTTGAATTGGTTGTGGGTCTCCTAAACTTAAATCATCAAAATTAAAATTATTATTGTCTGTAGTATATATCTGCATTAATTAAAATAAAGAAAATATAGATTATAATAACACGCAAAATTATATTAAATATTTTAGGAAATTATTGTAATATGAAAGATAATATTATTAACCAATGTTTATTAATTTTAAAAAGAAATGATGTTAAAGAAGAATTAAAAAATTTATTAAGTCCATTAATTGATTTAATTTTAGTTCAAATTAATCCATATATATATTTATCATTAATATTTGTAATAATTAGTTTTCTTTTGCATTTAGGAATATTCGTTTTATTATTGCGTAATAAAACATTGATTAAAACAATATAATTTTTTCTTAATTAATATATATAATGGGAAATAATGCAAATACTGGCAATCTGCCAATGAATGGTAATCAGACTGGTGGTCGCAGAAACAATCGTCGTAATAATACGAGAAACAATACAAATCGTC
>Ga0070754_10000828_pt1 | contig 26806 bp, 34 predicted proteins | sample VirMetDEL_Sep_01_FD_75181 | JGI IMG/M metagenome (GOLD analysis project Ga0070754, IMG submission 75181) | Aqueous microbial communities from the Delaware River and Bay under freshwater to marine salinity gradient to study organic matter... | ecosystem: Environmental > Aquatic > Marine >...
GCGGCATGCCGATATCGGCCATACGTTCGAGCACGCCCATGATGTTGGCGACGTCGGTAACGCCGTGCGCGGAATTGGTGGTGGCGCCGGCGGGATAGAGCTTGGCCGCGGTCAGCACGCCGTCGGCATGGCCTGCGGCGAGATCGTCCGCGTCGCTCTCGTCGGTCAGGTAAGCGGTCATCAGCGGAGTGAAATCCAGGCCCGCGGGCACTGCGGCTAGGATCCGGTCGCGATAGGCCGCGGCGAGCGCGGTGGTGGTCACCGGCGGCGCAAGATTGGGCATCACGATGGCGCGGGCGAACTGGCGCGCGGTCTGCGGGACCACGGCGCGCATCGTGTCACCATCGCGGAAATGCAGATGCCAGTCGTCGGGGCGGCGGATTGTCAGCGATTCGACCATGTGGTTGCCTATGGCGTCGGGCGGCCTATCTGTCACCCATGACTGCCACCCGCCTGTTCGACCGAGCCATCGTCCGCCTCACCAGCGAAGACCCCGACGAAGACGTCATTGCCTTCCTGCAGGGACTGGTGACGAATGATGTCACGGGGACCCTGCCCGCCTATGCCGGCCTGCTGACGCCGCAGGGCAAGACGCTGTTCGATTTCCTCGTATGGCCCGGCGCCGCCGGGGAAGTGCTGATCGATTGCGAAGCCGAGGCGGCCGAGGATCTGGCCAAGCGGCTGTCGCTCTACCGCCTGCGCCGCAAGATCGCGATCGCGGTCGATGCAGGCGTGGCCGTGCACTGGCAGGCTGAGATGGGCGATGGCGGTGCTGCCGACCCGCGACTGGCCGCGCTCGGCCAGCGCTGGCTGGCGCCAGTTGCCGACAGCGATGAAGCAGCGGACGCCGACTGGCGGGCGCACCGCCTCGCGCTGGGCGTGCCCGAAGGCCGGGCCGAACTGGGCGACATCCTGTGGCTGGAAACCAACGCCGCCGAACTGCACGGCGTCAGCTTCGGCAAGGGCTGCTATATCGGGCAGGAGAACACCGCCCGGATGAACTGGCGCAGCAAGGTCAACCGGCGGCTGGTGGTAGTCCCGCTCGAGCGTTCCGACGACAAGCGGCGCAAGGCGGATTACCCCGATCTCGGCCTGGCGGTGGACCATCTGCGGGTGGATGCAATCGACGCGGACAGCGCGCCGGAATGGATGCGCGACGCGCTCAGCCCTGCGGCAGAGTGATATCCATCGACCGGGTGAGCATGCGCTCGGCCCGGTCGCGCGCGGCTGTTTCGGGAAGCCCGAGCGAGCGTGACAGCGCGGTGCCGATCAGCGCATCGCCCATGGCCATCAGCACCAGCGCCAATGTCTCTTCATGCACCTGCGTCGGGGCAGCGCCATGCGCGGCTTCCTCGGGCGCGATTTCATCGACCAGCTGATGGATGGTCTCGACGATCGGGGTCAGCGCGTCCTCGTTGCCGGTCAGGATCATCCAGCTGGCGAGTGCGCCAGCGCCTTCCTTGTCGAATGCGTCGAACGCCAGGTCGACCACCTCGCGCGGCGATCCGAGACCCGCGCGGCTTGCCCGGACCGCCTCGATGATCGTGTCGCACACCGTCTTGGCAAGATGGCCGGCCAGCGCCTTCTGCAGACCCGCCGCCGATCCGAAATGGTGCAGCAGATTGGCATGGGTGCGGCCGATGCGCGCGCCCACCGCCTTCAACGTCACCGATTGCGGTCCCGCTTCGATCAACAGCACGCGTGCCGCCTCGAGCGCTGCAAGTCGGGATTCCTCGGGCGATAGTCGTTTGCGCGTGGCCATTGACCGGTGCGGTAACCCATTGCGCAGGGCCGCGAAAGGCGCGACGCCAATTTATTGACAGCAATGTAAGTAGGCCTTACTTACATCAATGTCAGTTAATCCCGAGGAGCTTTTGATGAACGCCCCCGTTATGATCGATACCGACTTGCGTGACGCCGCGCCGACCCCGGCCGATCTGACCATCACCGTGCGCGACGAGCGCTTCAATCGCGGCACCAGCCCGCGGCGCTGGTGGGCGGGCGAACCGTTCGGCACTGCCTGGCACAATGCCCTGTCGGCCACCTTCCCTCGCGGCGAAGCCTTCTTCATCGAGGCGGTCAAGGCGCATCGCGAAGGCGCCAATCCCAAGCTCGAGAGCGAGATCCGCGCGTTCGTGAAGCAGGAAATCAACCACACCCGCGAACATATCGCCTTCAATCGGCTGGCCGAGGACGCGGGCTACGACATCAAGACAATCGACGCGCGCGTGGCGGAATTGCTCGCGCTGACCAAGGGGCGCCCGGCTATCGCGAACTTGGCAGTGACCATGGCGCTCGAGCATTACACCGCGATGATGGCAGCCGAATTCCTCGCCAATCCGAAGCATTTCGCCGCCGCCGACAAGGAAGTGCGCGATATGTGGCGCTGGCATGCGGCCGAGGAGATCGAGCACAAGGGCGTCGCTTTCGACACCTGGAACCACGCCACGAAGGACTGGACCGCCGGCAAGCGCTGGCGCGTGCGCAGCCTCGTCATGCTCACGGTTACTGCGCGCTTCTTCAAGAACCGCTGGGCCGATGCGCTCGCTTTGCTCGAACAGGACGGCATCACCGGCTGGAAGGCGAAGTGGGGCCTGTTCAAATATCTCACCGTCAGCCCGGGCATCGTGCGCCGGATCTTCCCCGCGTGGCTGGCCTATTTCAAGCCGGGCTTCCACCCGTGGGATCACGACGACCGCGAATTGATCAAGCTCTACGAAGGCGATTTCAGCGACGCGCTGATGCCCGCCGAGTAAGGCTTCGTAGCTGAACGAAGAGAGGCCCCGCAGGTACAGCGCCTGCGGGGCCTTTCTCTTGCCTGGCTTCAGGCGGCCTGCGGCCGCGCGCGGGCATCGGCGCGCAGGTCGAGGCTGAAGAGCTTGCAGGGTGCTTCGCCGCCCCGTGCACGGCTCGCCCGGGGCGCGACCCGGCCGGTGGGCAGGAAGCCGATCTTGCGCAGCACGCGGCCCGATGCCGGATTGTCGACGAAATGCCCCGCCTCGATCCGCTGGTGGCCGAGAAGGCGCGCCACTTCGAGCGCGCCGCGGCCCGCTTCGCTGGCGTAGCCCTGGCCCCAGTGGGGCCGTGCGATCCAGTACCCGATCTCGGCATCGGCGCTGTCGCAGGGATCGATGCCGATGCAGCCGATCACTTCGGAGCCGCTGCCCGTGGGCAGGGTAACGAGGAAGACCGGATAGCGCGGGTCGTGCTGGCGCATGACGAATTCGCGGGCGTGTTTGGGGAGATAGGGCCACGGCGCGCTGGCAAGATTGCGGACGATCGCCTCATCGGCGATTCCGCCCAGCAGCGCTTCGGCATCTTCGGGCCATGCCGGCCGCAACAGCAGCCGTTTGGTCACATGGAACATAGGTAATCTCCCCTTCGGTCCACGCTCCGGGCTCCTAGGCCGGACGCGTGACAATTGCGTGATGGCGAAAGAAAATTTCGCCGCGGAATTGAAGAAGGAGAAACGACAAGAGGGAGACGGGTCGGCCCCATCTCCCTCTTCGGTTGCCGGATCGTGGACCCGGCTGGGACCGTCCCGTTTGGACGATCCCGTTATCGGAGCGTCCGGTTTACTCGGCGGCTTCGGCCATCATGTCGACCGAGACGAACTGGCGGTCGAGCTTGCCCTTGTGGAAGCGGACCTTGCCGTCGGTAAGCGCGAACAGGGTGTGATCCTTGCCCATGCCGACATTGCTGCCCGGATAGTACTTGGTGCCGCGCTGACGCACGATAATGTTGCCGGCGATGACGTTCTCGCTGCCGAACTTCTTCACACCAAGGCGACGACCGGCCGAATCACGACCGTTACGCGACGAACCGCCTGCTTTTTTATGTGCCATCGTCCGCGCTCCTTACTTCTTGGCTTCAGTCGTCTTGGCAGCGGCCTTCTTGGGCGCAGCCTTCTTGGCAGGAGCCTTGTCTTCCGCGGCATCGGCCTTGGGAGCGGCTTCCTTCTTCGGCGCGGCCTTCTTGGCCGAACCGGCACCGACGTCGGTGATCCGCAGCAGCGTCATCTGCTGGCGGTGACCGTTCTTGCGGCGATAGTTGTGACGGCGACGCTTCTTAAAAACGATCACCTTTTCGCTCTTGGCCTGTGCGATGATCTCCGCCGAAACGGTAACCTTGCCGGCATCCGAAAGCGAATCGCCTTCGCCTGCGAGCAGGACGTCGCCCAGCGTGATGGTATCGCCGGCTTCGCCAGCCAGCTTCTCAACCGCGATCTTGTCTCCGGCGGCAACCCGGTACTGCTTGCCGCCCGTGCGCACTACTGCGAACATGGTGGTTATCTCTCGTTCAAATTGCTGTGCCGTGATCTTGCGATGCACGGCGCGCCCGTCAGGCTACGTGAAGCAGCCCCGGAAAGAAGCGTGCCGTTAAGCGATAGGTTGCCGCAAGTCAACGCTCGCCGCGAGGAATTTTGCATCCCCGCTGGTGCGCTGCGGCCTGCGTGATATGGAAGACAGGATGATCGATCGCAAGCTTTTCGCCCTCCCCTTCGCCATATTCCTGGTGACCGGCTGCGCGGGCACCGCGTCCGAACGCTACCCTTCGCTGGCGGCACGCGATGTGGAGCGCGCCGAAGGCACCTTCGAGCCCGTCCCGGGGCGACAGCTGGAGGTTCCGCAAGTTCCGGTAACGATGCCGGGCAGCCTTGATGAGCGCCTTGCTGCACTGGTCGAGCAGGCGCGCGGGGCGCATGCCGAGTTCACCGGTGCCGTCCCGGCAGCCGAGCGCAGGGTCGGCGCCGCCGCCGGCAGCGCGATCGGCAGCGATAGCTGGGCGACGGCGCAAGTGGCCCTCGCCGATCTCGATTCGGCGCGCAGCATTGCCGCGACGGCGCTGGGCGATCTCGATATCCTCTATACCGCTGCGACCGTTCAGGCGCAGGACAGCGCCGCGATCGCAACAGCGCGGGAGACCGTCATCGCGCTGGTACGCGAGGAAGACGACGTGCTGGCCAGGCTGCGCGCACGAATCCGCTGATCGCGCATACGAAAAACGCGGAGCCGGTTGCCCGGCCCCGCGTCCCCCCCCACCGGAAAGATGCCTATACGAAGGCGGCGATCGTCACCGTGGCAATGCCCCAGCAGAAGATCAGCGCCGGCAGGATCAGCATCTGGACCGCGGCGTCCCCCGCCTTCACGCGGCCCGTATGCGTGACGATTCCCTGGCTTACGAGCTTCGCCCAGCTCATGTTGCGCCCGCGATGCTCGGGACCGATCCGTGTCCACAGCGCGGGCAGGCCGAAGCCGGCGACGATAAACAGCGTGAAGATGACCATCGGGATGATCAGCCCCGGCGTCGAAAGACCCGCAGCCATCACTGCGAGAAAGCCCAGATACAGGCCCACCGTCGCGATATAGAGACCCTTGGGCAGTTCGAAACTGCGGTCGGTCTCGGGCATGGTCTTGGGCGCCGCAACGATGGCGGCTTGTTCGGCAACGAGTTCGCGAGTGAAATGCTTGGACATGGCGGGCTCCTTTGTTGGAGCCTTGATGCGCCCGAGCAGCCGGCGATTCCTTGATCTCGATCAACGAACGGAATTTATTTCCAGCGCTCCAGATCGGCATGATCCTGTTTCCGCGGCTCGATCCAGTGCCATGCATCGCCGCGTTTCTCGCGTTTCCAGAACCACGCCGCCGATTTGAGATGGTCCATCAGGTAATCGGCACCGGCAAATGCATCGCGCCGATGCCGTGCTGCGGTAGCCACCAGCACGATCGCCTCACCCGGTGTCATCACCCCCACGCGGTGCCAGGCAAGCGCGCCTTCGAGCCCGAAGCGCACCTTTGCCGCCTGCGCCAGGTCCAGCATGCCGCTGAGCGTAAGCGGTTCGTAATGCGTCAGTTCGAGCGCCTTTACGTCGCCGTCCGGCCGGACCTTGCCGCAAAAGGACACCACCGCCCCGGCCGCGCCCTGCGCCGCGTTGAAGGCGGCCAGCGCCTCTCCCACGGACAGCCCCTTCTCGAGCACGCGGACATCGAGCGGCGTTTGGAGAACGAGCCTAGCCACCGCTCACCGGCGGCAACAATGCAACCTCGTCGCCATCCCGCGCCGACAGCTGGGTCTTGTCCGCCAGCACCTTGCCTGCGCAAGCCAGATTGACCCGCGCCTCGCGCAGCTGTTCGGCAACCGCGGGGTTCACCGCGGCCAGCAGACCGTCCCAACCGAGCGGCGCTGCGACTTCGCATTCGTCCTGCCCGGCGAGATCGCGCAACGGACCGAGGAAAAGGATACGCACGCCCATGGTTCAGGCTTCCAGATATTGGCCGGTCACGCCGGGCGCCGTTGCAAGGTAGCTTTCGATCGCGGCGAGCGCCGCGCCTTCCCCCGCGATCATGTTGATCCGGCGCGGCGCATGCTTGCGCGCCAGGGCGACAACGATCGCCCGCCGCCATTCGCGGTGGGTGTGATCGGCCGATGGGAGGACGAGGACGGCATCTTCGCCCCCGGTCAGGGCATCCTCCGCCTGCGGCAGCCATTGTCCGTGGAACAGCGCCGCAGCCGCAAGCGGATCGCCAGGCAGGCCGTCCACCGCGATCCGTTTCATTCACGCCGCTCGCGGTGGAGCGTGATGCCGATCTTCTCGCCCGCCTCCGCAATCGCCAGCTTGACGATCTTGACCGTCACTGCGGTAATGCGCCGGTCCTGCAGGAACAGCGTTTCGCAGACATGGTCGGCGACCGCCTCGATCAGCTTGAAATGAACGCCCTCGGGCAAGGCTTCCGAGGCGGCGAACTTGAGATCCATGTAGTTCTTCGAATGATCGAGCGAAGTGTCGGGATCATAGCGGCGCAGCGGCTTCATCTGCGCCTGGATGGTAAAGCGCAGCGGCTGCGGCCGGCCGGTTTCTTCGGAATAGATGCCGGTGAGCACGTCGTGCTCGAAATCGGCCACTTCGAGGATCAGCGAATCGTCCATGGGCAGCGTCCTAGCGCGGATTCGACCAGCGCGCGAAGATCGCGGTAGGCAACAGCCGTCCGCTGCCATCCTCCTGCACCGCCAGGTCGCCATGTTCGATCGTGCCCGGCAGTTCGGCGAACAGTTCCTGCAGCAGGCCGGCCAGGCTGAGGCTGCTCATGCGAACGGCATAGACGGTCAGGAAAAGGAACCGGCTGTCGGCATCGAGCAACTGGCGGCAATCGGACACGAGCTCCGGCAATCCTTCCTCGAGCCGCCACACCTCGCCATCCGGTCCTCGCCCGAACTTCGGCGGATCGAGAATGATGCCGTCATAGCGGCGCCCGCGTCGCACTTCGCGTGCCGCGTATTTCATCGCATCCTCGACCAGCCAGCGGATGGGACGATCATCGAGCCCCGCCATGGCGGCGTTCTCGCGCGCCTGGGCGACCGATTTCTTGCTCGCATCGACATGCGTCACACGGCCGAAGCGGCTGAGCGCCTGCGTGCCTACGCCGGTATAGCCGAACAGGTTCATCGTCTCGGCATCGCGCGCATCGCCGAGTTGCCGGCCCATCCATTCCCACACCGGGGCCATGTCGGGGAAGAAGCCGAGGTGCCGGAACGGCGTGCATTGCGCCGTGAAGCGCGCTTCATCGCCCCAGCGCAGCGTCCAGCCATCCGGCGGCACGTCGCGCGCAAACTGCCAGCGGCCACCGCCGTCCTCGTCGCTGCCGGGGACGAATTCGCCATGCGCGTCCCATTCGGGCAGGCGCGGCGACCACATCGCCTGCGGTTCGGGACGGATAAAGCGGTAGTCACCATATTGTTCGAACTTGCGCCCGTGCCCGCTGTCGAGCAGGCGATAGGCGTCCCAGCCTTCGCCGACCATCAGCACCGGATCGCGCCGCAATTGGGCCATCAGGCCGAATGCCCCACGATATGGTCGCGCACGGCTTCATAGGTACCGGGAAGCTCGCGATAGGCTTCTTCGCGCGCGAACAGATCGCCGACCCGGGCCGGCAACCCCGGCCGCGTGCCCGTCGCCCGCTCGACCGCATCAGGGAACTTCGCCGGATGCGCGGTGGCCAGCGTGACCACAGGAACGTCATGCGGCAGTTCGGCCACGCGCGCCGCGTGCAAGCCGATCGCAGTGTGCGGATCGACGATTTCCGCGCAATCCTCGCATGCCCAGCGCATGGCCCGCGCCATGTCGTCCTCGTCAGCGCGCATGCTGGTGAACAGCGCACACGCGCCTTCGCGCTGCGCATTGGTAAGCTGCATCGCGCGCTTGCTCTCGAACCCGCGCATCTGCTGGGCCAGAGCGATCCCGTCGCGCCCGCCGACATCGAACAAGAGCCGCTCGAAATTGGAACTGACCTGGATGTCCATGCTGGGCGCAGCGGTGGGTGTCACCTCCCCTGCCGAATAGTCGCCGGCGCTGAGCGCGCGGTGCAGGATGTCGTTGACGTTGGTCGCCACGATCAGCCGCTCTATCGGCAGGCCCATCTGCGCTGCGACATGGCCGGCGAAGACATCGCCGAAATTGCCCGTCGGGACGCTGAATGCCACCTTGCGGTCGGGCCCGCCCAGTTGCAGCGCAGCGGCGAAATAATAGACCACCTGCGCCATCAACCGCGCCCAGTTGATCGAATTGACCGCGCCGATCCGGTGGGTGTCGGTCACGTCGCGATCGGCGAAGATGCGCTTCACCATTGCCTGCGCGTCGTCGAAGCTGCCATCGATCGCGATGTTGTGGACATTGGGCGCGCGCACGGTGGTCATCTGGCGGCGCTGGACATCGCTGACGCGGCCCTTGGGATGCAGCATGAATATCTCGACCCGGTCGAGCCCCGCCACCGCATCGATCGCGGCGCTTCCCGTATCGCCGCTGGTTGCCCCGACGATGGTCAGGCTGCCATCTTCGCGCGCGAGGAACTCCTCGAACAACAGGCCGAGCAATTGCAGCGCGACGTCCTTGAAGGCGAGCGTAGGGCCATGGAACAGTTCGAGCAGCCATTGCCGCTCGTCGAGCTGGGTCAGCGGGGTCACGGCCGCATGGGCGAAGCGGCCATAAGCCTTGGCGGTCAGTTCGCGCAGCCGCTCGGGCGTCAGGCAATCGCCGACGAAGGGCTGCATCACCCGCGCGGCCAGTTCGCTGTAGGGCAGACCGCGCATCGCGGCGATTTCGTCATGCGTGAAGCGCGGCCACTGTGCCGGGACATAGAGCCCGCCATCGCTGGCCAGACCGGCGAGCGTGACGCCGGCGAAATCGAGCGACGGAGCGCTGCCGCGGGTGGAGACATATTTCATCGGGATAGGCGGTTAGCGGGGCATGCCGGGGCGGGCAAGCAAGCGGCTCTTTAAACGTCCCTAGCCCGCGTGGCACGGCGCCGCAGCGCGAGGATGTAGATGATCAGCGCAGTGAGTGCGAAAAAGAACCACTGGCCCGCATAGGCAAGGTGGTTGTTGGGCAAATCGCGAGGATCAGGCGGCGCCAGCGGGGCAAGACCGGCCACGACTTGCGAGGCGACGATCCGGCCACCCGGCGCAATGGTGCCGCCAACCGGTCCCCCTGCCCATTCGACCGGTGCGGGATTGCGCGAGAATCCCAGGTCGATGCGGACCTGTTCGCCGCTGGGCAGCGCACATGTCGCGCGGTGGGCGACGCCCTTTTCGCCGCGCAGGCTGGTCCCGGCGACGGTGTTGATCCCGACCACCTCGGCACAGGTCACCTCGGTCCGGCGATACAGCAACTCCTCCGCCCGGGCCGGATCGCCTGGATAACCGACCGGCTCCGCCATCTCCAGCGACCGTTCGGCGCGCTGGATCAGCGCGTCCTTTTCCTCCATCCGGCCGAGCTGCCAGAAACCCAGCGCGATCATGACCGCAATGGCGGCGGCTACGATGACCGTGGCGAATATCGGAATGCGTCTCACAGCGCGCTGCTCTCCGGGATCACGGTGGGACTATTTCCGCCCGTGAAGGATTTCAGGGTCGGCATTGGTTTATCCACCGTGGGGCAAGAACCAAGAAGGGCAGCCACGGCGGTGCCGGGCTGCCCTTCCTGTTGTTCGAGCCTGTCGGCAGCCATCAGTGGACGGCGGCGCCCCAGCCACCCCAGACGTAGACGGTGATGAACAGGAACAGCCACACCACGTCGACGAAGTGCCAGTACCATGCCGCAGCTTCAAAGCCGAAGTGCTGGCGCGGGGTAAAGTGGCCCTTGTAGGTCCGCACGAGGCAGACGATCAGGAAGATCGTTCCGACGAGGACGTGGAAACCGTGGAAGCCCGTCGCCATGTAGAAGGCCGAGCTGTAGGTGTTGCCGCCGAATTCGAACGGCGCTGCGGCGTATTCGTAGGCCTGGATCGCGGTGAACACGGCGCCCAGGATGATCGTGAGCCACAGGCCCTTCTTCAGTCCATCGCGGTCGCCGTGGATTAGCGAATGGTGCGCCCAGGTGACGGTGGTGCCCGAACACAGCAGGATCAGCGTGTTGAGCAGCGGCAGGCTGAAAGGATCGATAACGTATTCGATGGCAGCAGGCGGGAAAGTCCCGCCCACGACATCGGACAACTCGCTCGGGAACAGCGCGAAATCGAACCAGCTCCAAAACCAGCCGACGAAGAACATCACTTCCGAGGCGATGAACAGGATCATGCCGTAGCGCATGTGCAGCTGGACGATCGGCGTGTGGTCGCCGCGTTCGGCTTCCTTCACGATGTTGCCGAACCAGGCGAAGAAGGTCGCGATCAGGCCGGCAATGCCGAGGCCGAGCACGAGATGCGCGCTGGCCATTTCGTGCATGTAGAGCACCATGCCGCTGGTGAAGGTCAGCGCCGAGAACGAGCCGACGAAGGGCCAGATATCGGGTTCGAGGATGTGATATTCGTGATTGACGTTGCCAGCCATAGTACTCGCGTCCTGGGTTTCGCTTTGCGGGTGCCCTTAATGCGCCAATGCGCTGGGGTCTAGGGGCTACTCGGCAGATTCCAGCGCCCGGTGGAAAGTATATGACAGGGTAATCTGCTCCACCCCGTCCATGTTGGGGTCGTCGAGCGCCTTCGGATCGACGAAATAGAGCACCGGCATGCGCACTTCCTGCCCCGGCTGCAGCACCTGCTCGGTGAAACAGAAGCACTGGGTCTTGTTGAAATAGGCCCCGGCCTGCTCGGGTTCGACATTGAAGGTCGCGGTCCCGGTGATGGCCTCGTCGGATTCGTTCTTCGCGAGGTAGATCGCCATGTCGCGCTGACCGATCGTCACGGTGTCGGTGACCTGTTCGGGGCGGAAGCTCCAGGGCACATCGCCCGCAGTCGTCCCGTCGAAACGGATCGAAATCGTCCGCCCGCCGGCACTGGCGCCAAGACGTTCGGCGATGGCCGCATCGCTCTCGGTCGCGCGCTGCGTCGTACCCCCGAAGCCGGTAACCTGGCAGAACAACTGGTAGAGCGGCACTGCTGCGTAGCCCAGACCGAGCATGGCCAGTGCACCACCGAAAGCGAGCAGAGCGGTGCGGTTCTTGCGGGTATCGAGAGTAGCAGCGGTCATGGCGAAGCTCACATCCTAGCGATGGTTATCACATAGAAAAGAACGGCGAGGAACAGCAGGATACCGCCAACCACGAGGTTGCGGCTCTTCTGCCGGCGCTTGAATTCGGTTTCTTCTTCGGGCGTCATGCGATCCATCCCTGATTGGCTATTACCCGGTCGGCCACCAGCGCGGCGAACAGGGCGAACAGATAGATGATGCTGAAAGCGAACAGGCGCTTTTCGGGCTTCATCGTGTCATTGGTACCAGTCTGCCGAAAAGCGACCGGAACCGAAAGCGCAAGGAAGGCAAGCGACAGCGCAAGCGAAGCAACACCGTAAACGTAAGCCGTCCCGCCGATGAACCACGGGGCGGCCGCGACCGGCACGAGCAATACGGCATAGGCGAAGATTTGACGGCGCGTCGAGGTTTCACCCCGGACGACCGGCATCATCGGAATGCCGACATTGGCATAATCGGTCTTCACGAACAGCGCGAGCGCCCAGAAATGCGGCGGCGTCCACATGAAGATGATGAGGAACAGCAGCACCGGCATCAGCGTGATATCGCCGGTCACCGCGACCCACCCGATCAGGGGCGGAAAGGCCCCCGCCCCGCCACCGATCACGATGTTCTGCGGCGTGCGCGGCTTCAACCAGACCGTGTAGATGACCGCGTAATAGAACACGGAAAACGCCAGGATCGCGGCCGCCAGCCAGTTGAGCGCCAGGCCCATGATCATCACCGAAGCGGCAGCGATCAGGAAGCCGAAGTCGCGCGCATCGGTGCGGTTCATCCGCCCCGCGGGCAGCGGGCGGGCCGCAGTGCGCTTCATCCCCGCGTCGATGTCGGCTTCCCACCACTGGTTCAGCGCTGCTGCCCCGCCCGCACCCAGCGCGATGCACAGCACCGCGGTAAAGCCCAGGATGGGATTGATAGTGCCCGGCGCGGCGAGCAGCCCGCACAGGCCGGTGAAGATAACCAGGCTCATCACGCGCGGCTTGGTCAGCGCAAAGAAATCGCGCCATTCGGCGGGGAGCTGGGTGGGGACGGTCTGGGTCATGGGATCGGTCGCCATATAAGGCGTTACAGGCGCTTTAGCCAGTCAATCAGGATCGTATTTACCGCTTCGGGCCGTTCCTGCTGCGTCCAGTGACCGACGCCGTCGAGCACGTGACCTTCGATGCGCGGTGCGAACATGCGGATGAGCGCCACCGGATCCTCGATCGCGCCGAACAGGAAGGTAGCGGGATCGCGGGTTCCGCCGATGAACAGGGCGGGCTGCTCGATGCGCTTGCCGTTCCACTGCTGCAGCCATTCGAAGTCGGTTTCATGGTTGCGATAGCGGTTGAGCGGCCCGCCAAAGCCCGACGCGCGAAATTCGGCCTCGTAGAAATCGAGATCGTCCTCGGTCAGCCAGGCTACCGGCGCGGGATCGGGCAGCCCCTCGAGGAAGGTCGCGCCCAGCGGCTTGTCCCAATAGTCGCCCGGCGGCACATCGCCGCTGATCGAATACATCATCCGCTGCACGAAATCGCGGGGGTCGCGTTCCGCTTCGGCCTCGCCCACCCCCGGCTCCAGGAAATATTCCTGGTAGAAGAACTTGCCCTGGCTGGTGAAATGTTCGCGAAAGACTTCGGTGAATGGCCGGTTCGGCACGCCGGCGAACGGGACCGACAGCCCCGCCACCGCGCGAAAATGACCGGGATGCGTCAGCGCGGAATTCCACACGATCGGCGCCCCCCAGTCGTGGCCGACAAGCACCGCCGGGGCGCCGGGCGAAAGGGCTTCGCGCAGGCCCACCAGATCGCCGACGATATGTTCCATGGCATAGGCGCCAACCGGCTCTGGCTTGTCCGATCCGCCGTAACCGCGCACGTCGATCGCGCAGGCGGTGAAACCCGCGTCCGCGACGGGGCCGATCTGGTGCCGCCAGCTGTACCAGCTCTCGGGAAAGCCGTGGACCATGATCACCAACGGGCCTTCGCCCTCGACGGCGCAGCGCAGGCTGGCTGAACCGGTATCGATGGTACGCATCTGGGGCATTCGCTCAGGCTCCGGGCAAGCAAAGAAAAACGGCCGGTCCACCATGGGACCGGCCGCTCTTTCGTGTCCAGTCTTTCGCAGCTGCTTAAGCGGGCTGCGGCTTGCTCATGTGATCGTGAGCGGTGTGATGGTCCTCGATGACCGGCAGCGTTTCGAACTGGTGGAACGGCGGCGGGCTGCTCAGCGTCCATTCGAGCGTGGTGGCGCCTTCGCCCCACGGATTGTTGCCGACCTTCTTGCCCGCCACGAAGGCATAGACGATGTTGACGAAGAAGAAGACCATCGAAGCCGCCATGATCATGTAGCCGATCGAGCTGATCTCGTTCCAGTAGGCATAGGCCTCGGCATAGTCGGGATAGCGGCGCGGCATGCCCTGCAGACCCAGGAAGTGCTGCGGGAAGAAGATCACGTTCACGCCGATGAAGAATACCCAGAAGTGCAGGTGCGACAGCAGTTCGGAGTGCATCCGGCCGCTCATCTTGGGGAACCAGTAATAGAACCCGGCGAAGAGCGAGAACACGGCACCCATCGACAGCACGTAGTGGAAGTGCGCGACCACGAAGTAGGTGTCGTGGACGACATCGTCGACACCGCCATTGGCCAGGTACACGCCCGTCACACCGCCGACGGTGAACAGGAAGATCATCCCGATCGCCCACACCATGGGCGATTTGAATTCGATCGACCCGCCCCACATCGTGGCGATCCAGCTGAAGATCTTCACCCCGGTCGGCACTGCGATGACCATGGTGGCGGCGGTGAAGTACATCTTCGTGTTCACGTCGAGACCGACGGTGTACATGTGGTGCGCCCACACGACGAAGCCGACCACGCCGATGGCAACCATGGCATAGGCCATGCCGAGGTAACCGAAGACCGGCTTGCGGCTGAAGGTCGAGACGATCTGCGAGATCATGCCGAAGCCCGGCAGGATCATGATGTAGACTTCGGGGTGACCGAAGAACCAGAACAGGTGCTGGTACAGCACCGGGTCGCCGCCACCGGCCGGATCGAAGAAGGTCGTTCCGAAGTTGCGGTCGGTGATCAGCATGGTGATTGCGGCTGCAAGCACCGGCAGCGCGAGCAGCAGCAGGAAGGCGGTGACCAGCACCGACCACACGAACAGCGGCATCTTGTGCAGGGTCATGCCCGGCGCACGCATGTTGAAGATGGTGGTGATGAAGTTGGTCGCGCCAAGGATCGAACCGGCACCGGCAAGGTGCAGCGAGAAGATCGCGAAATCGACTGCGGGGCCCTGCGAGCCGGTGGTCGAAAGCGGCGCATAGACGGTCCAGCCCGTGCCTGCGCCCGGCCCCGTACCGCCCGGCACGAAGAGCGAGAACAGCAGCGAGACGAAGCCGGCGACGGTCAGCCAGAAGCTGACGTTGTTCATGCGCGGGAAGGCCATGTCGGGCGCGCCGATCATCAGCGGCACGAACCAGTTGCCGAAGCCGCCGATCATGGCGGGCATGACCATGAAGAAGACCATGATCAGGCCGTGGGCGGTGATGAACACGTTCCACATGTGCAGCGAGGTATCGAAGTCCGACGTGCCGCCCATGAATTCGGCCCACCACTGCAGATACTGGATGCCGGGCTCGGCCAGTTCCAGACGCATGATGCCCGAAATCGCACCACCCACGATCCCCGCGATAATCGCGAAGATCAGGTAGAGCGTCCCGATGTCCTTGTGGTTGGTGGACATGAACCACCGCGCGAAGAACCCGGGCACATGATGGTCGTCATGCGCATGGTCTTCGGTGTGGGCCTGGAAGCTGTCGGCGGTGGTAGCCATCGTGCTATACTCTCGAGCTAAACGTAAATCTTAGACGGTCGGGGCTGCGCCGGCACCGGCGGCACCGGGAACCGCGCTTTCGGGCTCCTGCAGGGGCGCGGCGGCCGGATCGGCTGCGATGCCGGTATCGGCAGCGCCTGCGATCGTCCCGCCCTGGGCAAGCACCCATGCGTTGTACTGGTCCATCGGCAGCGCCTCGACCGCGATCGGCATGTAACCGTGACGCGCGCCGCAAAGCTCCGAACACTGGCCGTAATAGACGCCGGGTTCGTCGATCTGGAGGATCTTCTCGTTCAGGCGACCGGGAATGGCGTCGAGCTTGAACCACAGGCTGGGCACGGCGAACGAGTGGATCACGTCGGCAGCGGTCGTCTGGAAACGGATCGGGACACCCGCCGGCACGACCATGCGATTGTCGACCGCGAGCTGGTGCGGTTCGCCCCGCGCAGCGGCCTCTTCCTCGGTCAGCATGTTCGAGACGACTTCGAAATCGCCATTGTCGGGATAAGCGTAGCCCCAGTACCACTGGTAACCGATCGCCTTGACGGTGATCGCATCCTTCGGCGGCGACTGGTATTGTGCACTCAGCAGGCCGATCGACGGCACGGCGATACCCAGCAGGATCAGCGCGGGAACCACGGTCCAGATAACTTCGATCGTGGTATTGTGGCTGGTCTTCGACGGCACCGGATTGGCGCGCTTGTTGAAGCGCAGGATGACGTAGACGAACAGCGCCAGCACGAAGAGGCTGATCAGCGCCATGACCCAGACGAGGCCGATATGCAGCGCATTGGCCTGCTGGCCGATGGGCGAGAACTGGTCCTGCACATCGATGCCCGCAGCCACCGGCATGCCCTTGCCTTCGGTCGGCTTCATCGGGACGTAGGCGCTCGAACCGGCGGCCACGTCTTCGTTCGAGGCATCGGCAGCCACGGCCGGATCGACAGCTTCGAGCTGTGCGGTAGCCGCATCCTGCGCGATCGCGCCCGGTGCGCCGAAGGCCAGCGTAGCGGCCATGGCCAGGCTGGCTGCGATCCGTTGGAACCCGTTGAGGGAGCCGAGAATTTTCATCGTCTTGGCACTCTTTCGTGTCGTGTCTCGATACGGGCCCGCCGGCGCAGTCAAATCCCGCCTGCATGGCGGAAACGCCCTCGTTTTGGGCCCGATTGCGCCCGCCTATAGGCAGGGAATGCAGATGCCTCAAGCGGGTGGCCGATAAAAATGTGCAACCAGCTTTGCCTCTTGCGCAATCGGGCGCGAGGCGCTTTGGACCGATGCATCATGACCGAAGAAGAAATCCTCCACGAATTCCGCGCCAGCGAAGCCCTGCTCGAAGGCCATTTCAAACTGTCGAGCGGGCGGCACAGCGGCCACTATCTGCAATGCGCACGCGTGCTGATGAACCCCGACCGCGCCGGGCGGCTGGCGTTTGCGCTGGCGCAGAAGATCCCGCGCGAAACGCGAAGCCAGATCGATGTCGTGATCAGCCCGGCGATGGGCGGCATCATCATAGGCCAGGAAATGGGCCGCGCGCTGGGCAAGGACGCGATGTTCCTCGAGCGGCCCGATGGCGAATTCCACTTGCGGCGCGGGTTCCGGCTCGAGCCCGGGGCCAAGGTGCTGATGGTCGAGGATGTGGTCACCACCGGCCTGTCGAGCCGCGAGGCGATTGCCGCGGTTGCGCGCGAAGGCGGCGAGGTGGTCGCCGAAGTCGCCCTGATCGATCGCAGCAATGGCACGGCCGAACTCGGCGTGCCGTTCTATCCCCTGATCGACATCAATTTCCCGACCTATGCCGATGACGAGCTGCCCGAGGAACTGGCGGCCATCCCCGTGACCAAGCCGGGGAGCCGCAAGGCGTGAGCGAACGGCTGCGCCTCGGGGTCAATATCGACCACGTCGCCACGATCCGCAACGCACGCGGCGGCGATCATCCGGACCCGGTGCGCGCGGCCGAGATCGTAGCCGCGGTCGGCGGCGACGGGATCACCGCCCACTTGCGCGAAGACCGGAGGCATATCCGCGACGACGATCTCGAACGGATACAGAAGGCTACCGACCTGCCGCTGAACCTGGAAATGGCAGGTACGGAAGAGATGCTGGCGATCGCGCTTGCGCACAAGCCGCATGCCGCCTGTATCGTGCCCGAGAAACGCGAGGAACGCACCACCGAGGGCGGGCTCGATGCGGCCGGCCTGCACAACCAGCTCGCGCCGATCGTGTGGAAGCTGGCCGACCACGGCATTCGCGTGTCGCTGTTCATCGAGGCAGACGAACGCCAGCTCGAAGCAGCGCAGCGGCTGCGTTCGGCAGTGGTCGAATTCCACACCGGCGAATATGCCCATGCCGGCCTCGACGGCGACAGCGAGCGCGCCGCGCGCGAACTCGAACGGATCGCCCGCATGTCGAGACTCGCCCGCGAAATGGGTATCGAACCCCATGCCGGCCACGGGCTCACCTACGAGAATGTAAAGCCCATCGCCGCCATCCCCGAACTCGCCGAACTCAACATCGGCCACTATCTGGTGGGCGAAGCGGTCTTCGTCGGGCTGGAAGCCGCGGTCCGGCGGATGCGCGACCTGATGGACGAAGCACGCGCATGATCATCGGCCTCGGTTCCGACCTCTGCAATATAGAGCGCATCCAGAACTCGCTCGACCGTTTCGGCGAACGGTTCGAAAACCGCGTCTTCACCGAGATCGAACGCGCCAAGGCGCGGCGGCGCCCGTTCACCATTGCGGGCACCTATGCCAAGCGCTTCGCCGCCAAGGAGGCGTTCTCCAAGGCGGTCGGCACCGGGTTTCGCCGCGGGGTCTTCATGAAGGACATCGGCGTGGTCAACGCGCGCTCGGGCGCTCCGACGCTGTCGCTGACCGGGGGCGCGGCGATCGTGCTTGCGGAAATGGTGCCGCCCGGCCATGAGACGCGCATTCATCTTACCCTCACTGACGACCATCCATGGGCGCAGGCCTACGTCATCATTGAGGCCCTCCCCCAGTGACCAGCGGCACGGCAGCAGTGAAAACCAAAACCGACACATCCGACGACAAGGTCGACTGGATCGCCGAAATCCGCGGGCTGGCCGTGATGCTGTTCGCGGTGTTCGCCTTTCACAGCTTCATCGCCAAACCGTTCTACATCCCGTCGGAATCGATGATGCCGAACCTGCTGGTGGGCGACCGGCTGGTGGTGAGCAAATATCCCTATGGCTGGAACTGGAGCTCGGTCAGCTTCCACCTCGCCCCGCGGGGCGACTGGCGGGTGATGGGATCGACACCCGAATATGGCGATATCGTCATTCCCGTGCATCCCGAACGCGACGAGGATTACATCAAGCGCGTGGTAGCGTTGCCGGGCGACCGGATTGCGGTCCAGAACGGGCGCATCATCCTCAACGGCGCACCGGTGGAACAGAAGGTCGAGCCCGCGATCGCACTGCCGCTCGACGCCAATTCGCGCTGCGACGGCTTCGGGTTCGACGATTTCCGCGCGCAGAACGCTGCGGGAGACGACGTCTGCCGAGTACCGGTCCTGCGCGAGACGCTGCCCAATGGCGCCACCTATCTGGTGATCGACCACCAGAACCAGCAACTCGACAATTTTGCCGAGATCACGATTCCCGAAGGCCATGTCTTCGTGATGGGCGACAACCGTGATCACTCTTCCGACAGCCGCGAACTTGCGCATCCGCAAGGCCTGCTGGGCCCCGTTCCGCTGGAGAATATCGGCGGGCGCGCGGAATTCATCACCTTCTCGCTCGACGGCACGACCTCGCTCAATCCGGTGACCTGGTGGACGAGCCTGCGCGAAGGCCGCGCGTGGTCCACCCTGCGCCCGGCGATCGCGGAACGAAAACCCGCTGCCGAGCGCTAGGGTCCTGACCACACAGGGGAAGCGTATGGCCGACGACACGCAGGATTTCCGCGACAACGATCTCGGTACCAGCCCTTCGCGGATCGACGATCCACGCATTCGCCACGAAGTCTCGCGCGCGATGGTCTGGGTCGGCATCGTCGGTGCCGCCGTGCTCGCGGTGTGGATCGCGCGGCCGCTGCTGGTGATTTTCGGCGCGATGGTGTTCGCCTCGATGATCGAGGGCGGCGCGCGCCTGCTTGCCCGCGTCCTGCCGATCGCCCGCGTTTGGCGCGTCGCCATCGTGCTGGCGGGAACGCTCGCTTTCCTGGTGTGGCACGGTTATTTCGCCGGCTCGACCATTTCGCAGGAAGCTGCGCAATTTCCCGCCATCATCGAACGCCAGATCAACGAGCTGTTCGCCTGGGCCCGTACGCAGGGGTTCGCGATCGAAGAGGCGCGGCTGCAGAACTATCTCGGCAATATCGGCAGCGGCATCAGCACCGTCACTCGGGCCCTGGGCGGGATACTCGGCGGGGCGGCGACGATCCTGCTGATCTTGGTCATCGGGATCTATGTCGCGGTCGATCCGCAGCTTTACGAACGCGGCGTTGCCTGGATGCTGCCGCGCGAACATCGCGACCGGTTCTATGTCACCGCGTCGAAGATGGGCAGCACCATGCGGCGGCTGATGGCCGGGCGCCTGCTCGGTATGGTCGTGGAAGCGGTGTTCACCTACATCATGCTGGCCTGGGTCGCGCCGCTGATCGGAATCGGCGCAGTGCCGATGGCCGCGCTGCTGGCGATCCTTACCGGCCTGCTTGCCTTCGTCCCCAATCTCGGAGCGATCATCTCGGGCGCGTTGATGGTGCTGGTCGGGTTCTCGGGCGGGGTGGAGATGGGGATCTACACCATCGCGGTCTATTTCTTCGTCCAGAATTTCGACGGCTATGTCGTCATCCCGATGATCGCCAAGAAAACGGTCGATCTGGCGCCCGCGCTGGTGCTGGCATTCCAGCTGATCATGGGAATCCTCTTCGGCATCCTCGGCCTGTTCCTGGCCGACCCCCTGCTCGCGATGATCAAGGTCGCGCTCGAACGCAGGGCCGAGAGGACCAACGGCGAAAAACGTGGAGAGGAAGCCGTAAATGGCACGTAAGTTCCTGTATTTTATAGCCGTATGCATCGTTCTCGTGATCGTCGGATCGATTGCGCTGACCATCTGGTCGCGCGAGGCGACCGAGATCGCCTTCGTTCCGCGCGGCGAATTCGTCGAGCAGGACCCGCTCGCCGCCAACGCCTACCAGGACCCGCAGATGTGGTATTCGCGGCCCGGACTGGGCACGGGCGACCCGGCGCGCTACCAGCCGGCGATCGCCGAGACCGCCCCCGATCCGGCGGCCCGCACCCCCTCGCCCGATGCGCCCGCCGCCGAACAGAGCCTCGACCGGAATGATCCGCTCGCCACCACGGGTTCGGTCACCGGCGAACCGGCCGATCCGCAGGCATTGCCCGAATTCGCCGTCTTCTTCGTCCCGCCGACCAGCTATATCCAGGCGGGCGGCGACTGGAACGCGGCGCTGGGCGACGCGACGACCGACAACCGTGCCCGCCTGTTCCTGCGCGGGCTTGCCAGCCCCTTCAACCGCGCCGACGAGATCTGGGCTCCCAAGTACCGGCAGGCCGCGGCGGGGGCCTTCCTGACCGACCGACCCGAAGCGCAGCAGGCAATCGATGCTGCCTATGCCGATGTTGCGCAGGCGTTCGACTATTTCCTCGACAGCATCGCTGTCGACAAGCCGATCGTGCTTGCCGGGCATAGCCAGGGCGCCTCGCATATCCTGCGGCTGCTGCAGGAAAAGGTGGCGGGCACGCCGGTCGCAGAACGGGTTGCCGCGGTCTATGCGCCCGGCTGGCCGATTTCGGTTGAACACGATCTGCCCGTCCTGCCGTTCCCCGCCTGCGCCGCACCCGGGCAGCCGCAATGCCTGCTGGCGTGGTCGGCCTTTTCCGACGACGGCGATGCGGACATGATCATGCGGCGTTACGAAGCGACCGTCGGCTATGACGGCGAGCCGCGAGGCGACGGGCCAATCCTGTGTGTCAATCCGATCACCGGAGGCACCAATGGCACTGCGCCCGCCAGCGCCAATCTGGGGACGCTGGTCCCCGACGACACGCTGTCGAAGGGCGAACTGGTGACCGGTGCGGTGCCCGCGCGCTGCGGCGATAACGGCCTGCTGTATATCGGCGACCCGCCCGAGCTGGGTCAGGGCGTGCTGCCGGGCGGCAATTACCACGTCTACGATATTCCGCTGTTCTGGAAGAATGTGCAGGAGGACGTCATCGCACGGGTGAGAGCATGGGCGACGGCACGGGCCTCGTAAGCGACAACGCGCTTGATTACGGCGATGCGCTGCCCGATGGCGGCGCCTTGCTCGGGCTGGATCTGGGCACGAAGACCATCGGGGTCGCGACATGCGATGCCGGATGGCGATACGCGACTGCCGGAAAGACGCTCCCCCGCAGCAAGTTCAGCAAGGATTGCGGTGCCTTGCGCAAACTGGTTGCCGAACGCTCGATTGCCGGCGTGGTGATCGGTCTGCCGCGCAACATGGATGGCAGCGAAGGGCCCCGCGCACAGGCCAGCCGTGCCTATGCCCGCAATCTGGCGGAAGCGCTCAACCTGCCGGTCTTGCTGTGGGATGAGCGTTGGTCCTCCGCCAGCGCCGAAGCGGCGATGATCGGGCAGGACATGAGCCGCGCCAAGCGCGCAGCGCGGATCGACAGCCATGCCGCAGCCGTGATCCTGCAAGGCGCGATCGATACGCTGTCGGGCGGCGGTTTCTAGCGATTCGCTGAAAACGCGCAGGACCCCGTTCGGCACAGGCACGGCCGCCGGTTCACGGTTCGAGCGCGGCGCGCTGCTGGCGGGCTTCCTGCGCGACCATCAGATTGCCTGCCGCCTCTGCCTCGCGCCAAAGCGCATCGCGGTGGTTGTCGTCCGCCATGCGCGCCGCTCGCGCCTCGAAACAGGCGAGTCGCATGCGGCCGCTGGGATGATGGCGGCCGAACTGCTGCGCCAGGTCGAGCGCTTCGTCCTCGCCCAGCGCGACGGCGCAGCGCAGGAATGTCTCGCTGGCACCGGGATTGAGAACCCCCGTCACGCGGTGCCGCTGCAGATCGAAACCATATTGGTCATACCAGCCCTGCCCCGCATGCATATGCATCAGATTAAGCGACACCGAAGTCGTCTCGGGCGGATATTGTGCATGCACATCGCGGTGGGCGCGGTAATGGAGCAGCCGCCCTTCATGCAGCGTGCTGGATTCGACGAACCGCAGCGCAGCGCGTTCGCCCCTCCAGCCGGCGATCTCGCGATAGTCGATCTCGAAACATTCGCTGCGATAGCCTGGGCCGAAATAGCCCATGGTGAGGAAATCGAAATTGTGGTCGTGCGCGGTGCCGTAATCAAAGCTGCCGGCCCCGCTCGCGCGGAAGCAGCTTTCGCCTTCCCCCGGCCAGATATTGGCGCGAAGGAAGCTTCCCCCGCTCGGCGCCGACAGGACGATCACCTGCGGGCCATAGGCGGCCTCTGCTAGCGTATCGCGATACCCCTCCCGCAACTGCGCGATCAGCAGATCGCCGAAAAAATCGCGGTTGTTGCCCAGCCGTTCCAGCCTGGCGGCAGCATCGAGCAGGCTGGATTCATCCTGCGGATCGAACCCCTGCGCCACTGCCTCGACCGTTTCTTCGAGCGTGGCCGCGCTGTCCTGCGTATTCGCAATCACGCGGGGCATACGGCGTGCCCCTTCCTGTCCAGCTGAGGATAGGCCGCAGCCAGCTGCGCTCGCAAGCTCGACGCGGGACCGAACAGCGGGTCCGCGCGGTCCGCTGCCATCCGCTCGAGCGTGACCAGGCCAAGGGCGCTGTCGAGCGCGAGGCATTCGCGCAGCGCCTGCCAGCGCAGATGGGGGCTTCCCGCCAGCGTCGCCTGCGCAAGCGCCGGTGCGGCATCTGCGCGGCGCATCCGGCCCAGCAGCGCGAACATCAGCTCCTGTCGGCTCTCGCTGCGATCACCATGCGCACTGTGCAGCAGCTTGCCGCTGGAAATGGCGAACTGGCGCGTCGGAAGCGGCCTCGCCGCAGTCCTTACCAGCCGCAGCATGACCAGCGGGCGGTGCACATGGCGCAAGATCCGCGCCTGTCGATGGCCCGCGAGTATCATCCGTGCACCGGATGCGACGCGTTTCGCGGTGCGCCCGATCCTGGCGTGCGATCCGTTCTCCGAGCGGATTTCCAGCAGTTCGACTTCGGCCTTCCCGCCGATCACAAGCTCGTGCCGCTCGGCATCGGGGAAAGCCGCAACATCGCAGCGTCCCGCCTCCGGCGCGCATTCGTGCACCGCCAAGCCAAGCGTCACCTGCCCCCGCCTCGCCAGTTCGAGCGAATGGTAGCCCCGCGCCGACTGGTGCCGCATGCCCAGTTCGACCAGCGGGAAACGGCGCTGCAGCGCGGACAATTGCGCGATATACGGGCGCAGGAATGCGCGGGCTGCCCGCTCGCTGGCGAGCGCGTCCGCAAGCGCAGGGCAATCCGCCAGGCCATCGCCAGCCGCATAACGGTCGAGCGCCGCCAAGACGCTGCGAACGGCTTCGTCGCTGCGGCACCGCCGGACCGCACGCGTAGCTGCCTGGCGCATGACCTGCTGCATCCCATCGTCGGCACGCAGCCCGGCAATCCGCGGATCGACCAGCATCCCCCCACCCCCTTAGAGCCGCATATCGACCATCATGTGATCGAAGAGATAGATCATCACGCTGACGACCGTATCGCCTCCGCCCGATGCGGGAATGCTTCCGAAAACACCCATTGCGGTGTCGAGTTCGGGCAGGCTTTCGAGGTCGATCTTGGGAATTTCCATGCGTGTCTCCATCCATGCAGCGGACCGTGTGAGGATCACCCGATCTGCAGGAACGGAAGCTGGCGCATTGCGGTGAGCGGTTGAAATTAAAAGATTGTAAGACCGCCACCGGCCCGGCTATCGCAGCGCAAGATGAGCGAACAGCCGCGAAAATTCGATCCGTCCAAGGCGACGTCCTTCTTCACGGGACGCGGCCATCCCGGATGGCTGGGGCTGCAATATTCCGACCATGGCGACGACTGGGTCGAACTCGAACTGCCCTGGCGCGAAGACCTGCTGGGCGAAGAAGGCCAGCGCGTGCTCGCATCGGGCCCGATCCTCAGCCTGATGGACATGGCCAGCGGCATGGCGATCTGGCGCGCGATGGACGAATTTTCGGCGATCGCAACGCTCGACCTGCGCGTCGATTACGTGCGCCCCGCGCGCGAGGGGGCGAGCGTATTCGGGCGGTCGCAATGCTATCGCCTCACGCGCAGCGCGGCGTTCGTCCGGGGCCTCGCGCATGATGGCGATGCCGGTGATCCGGTGGCGCATATCCAGGCGGTCTTCATGAAGATCGCATCGACGGCGAGGCTCTGAACATGGCGGACATTCCCGACATCGATGCGCTGACACCCTATGCCCGTTCGCTCGGTATCGCGCTGGAAAGCTGGGAAGACGGCATCCCGATCCTGTCGGTGCCGTTCGACGAATTGGTCGAGGGCCGGCCCGATCACTACCACGGCGGCGCGACCGGCGGCCTGCTTGAAACCGCGGGCTATGCAGTGCTACGCGCAGAGCTCGCGCGGCAGCAGCGCGCGGCGATGCTCAAGCCGATCAATATCACCGTGCAGTATCTCGCTGCCGGGAAAAGCCGGACGAGCTATGCTGCGGGGCGGATCACCAAGCTGGGCAGGCGCAGCGCGAACCTCACCGTCGAGGCGTGGCAGGACGATCGCAGCCGTCCGATAGCAACCGCTGTGATGAACGTCCTGATGGCCGAGCCTACCAACTAATTGCGCGCATCCTCCAGCTCGCGAAGCCGCTCGTCGCGCCGTTCGCGAATGGCTTCGTAGCGACGTTCGTCCGCCCGTCGCCGCGCTTCCTCGATCGCCGCTTCGTCCACTGCGACACCCTGGTCGCCGATGCTGATGTCGACGGGTATGCCGTCGATCTCGGTCGAGAGAATGGCTTCGCCATCGCGGATGCGCAGCCGCGAATTGCCGTCGCCGAGCGGAATGTCGCCCAGGTCCGGCACGTCGAGCGGTTCGATCGGTCCGCCCGGATCGGTCTGTTCTCGCGGGGCCGGCTGGCTTGGCGCAGGCGCGGCGTTCAGCGCCCGGTTCATGAAGTCGCGCCAGATGCGCGCGGGCAGGCCGCCACCGCTGATCGCGCCCGCAAGCGGCGAATTGTCGTCATTGCCGATCCATACGCCGACCACCAGATCGCCCGCATAGCCGACGAACACCGCATCGCGGTTGTTCTGCGTGGTTCCGGTCTTGCCGAAATTGGGGCCGCGCAGCATCGCCGCCCGGCCGGTGCCCGAATTGATCGCCGAACGCAGCATCTGTTCCATGTCCGACTGCGTCGAGGATGACAGGCTCGAAGGGCCGTCCCACAGGTTTTCGAAGAAGCCGCGTTCCTCGCGTGCAAAGGCATGCGGTTCGACAGGCAGTGCATTGGCGGCCACCCCGGCATAGGCGGAGGTGAGTTCGAGCAACGTCATCGTCGAAGTGCCCAACGCCAGGCTTGGGTCGCCCTTCGCCAGCGGCGAGGTGACGCCCAGATCGCGTGCGGTGGCGATGACCTTCTCGCTGCCGACTTCGCCCAGCAACCGCACCGCAGCGACATTGCTCGACTGCGCAAAGGCCTGCTCCAGCGTGAGGCTCTCCGAATAGCTTCCACGCGCATTCTGCGGGCGGTAACTGCCTTCGGCAATCTCGGTGTTGGCGATCCTGTCGTCGGGATCCCACCCCGCGCGCAGCGCTGCCAGATAGACGAACAGCTTGAAGGTCGACCCCGGCTGTCGCTTGGCCTGCGTCACCCGGTTGAACGGGGATTTCGCGTAATCCTTGCCGCCGATCATCGCCACCACCTCGCCATTGCGGCGCATCGCCACCAGCGCGACCTGCGCTTCGCCCAGCGGGGCAGCAGCGGTCACCTGCCGGGCGATGTTCTGCAGGCGGCTGTCGAGCGTCGTGGTCAACGTCTGGCGCGCATAGCCCTGCTCGGTCAGCGCGCGCGCCTCGGGGAGCGCCCAGTCGGCGAAATAGGTCCCGGTGGGCAAGTCGTTGCGCGTCCGCACGTCGAGCGCGGGCGGCTTCATCGCGCGCGCTTCCGCCGTGGTCAGATAGCCGGCGTCGACCATCGATTGCACGACGATCCGCATGCGCCGTTCGGCGCGGTCGTAGTGCCTTGTCGGGGCATAGGCGCTGGGCGCCTGAAGCAGACCCGCGAGCATCGCGGCCTGGTTGGGTTTGAGGTTTTCCGGCTTGCGGTAGAAATAGTGCAGGCTGGCTGCACGTAGCCCGTACACATTGTCGCCGAAATAGGCGTTGGACAGGTAGCGGCCGAGGATCTCGTCCTTGGTCAGCCAGCCTTCGAGCCAGAAGGCGATCAACGCCTCGCGCGCCTTCCGCGTCAACGTGCGTTCAGGGGTCAGGAAGGTGAATTTCGCCAGTTGCTGCGTGATCGTGCTGCCACCGCCGGTGCCCGTCAGCGCTGCGCGTGCGATACCGCGCGGATCGACACCCCAGTGCGAATAGAACCGC
>Ga0070754_10000829_pt1 | contig 26803 bp, 25 predicted proteins | sample VirMetDEL_Sep_01_FD_75181 | JGI IMG/M metagenome (GOLD analysis project Ga0070754, IMG submission 75181) | Aqueous microbial communities from the Delaware River and Bay under freshwater to marine salinity gradient to study organic matter... | ecosystem: Environmental > Aquatic > Marine >...
CCCACGCGGCGAATCCGAGCGTCATCTCTATAAAAAATTGAGGAGCACATCGATGCGCGTCATTCTGCTGGGAGCTCCCGGGGCCGGTAAAGGTACTCAGGCAAAGTTCATCACTGAAAAATTCGGCATTCCACAAATCTCCACCGGCGACATGCTGCGTGCTGCCGTCAAGGCCGGCACCGAGCTGGGCCTGATCGCCAAGAGCGTGATGGACAGCGGCGGCCTGGTCTCCGATGACCTGATCATCAACCTGGTCAAGGAACGCATCAGCCAGGAAGACTGCAAGAACGGCTTCCTGTTCGACGGTTTCCCACGCACCATTCCCCAGGCCGAAGCCCTGGTGAAAGCCGGCGTCGAGCTGGACGCGGTGGTGGAAATCGCGGTTGAAGATGAAGAAATCGTCCAGCGTATCGCCGGTCGTCGCGTCCACGAAGCCTCCGGCCGCGTGTACCACACCGTCTACAACCCGCCTAAAGTTGAAGGCAAGGACGATGTCACCGGTGAAGACCTGGTGCAGCGTAAGGACGACACCGAAGAAACCGTGCGTCATCGCCTGTCGGTCTACCATTCCCAGACCAAGCCGCTGGTGGATTTCTACCAGAAGCTGTCCGCAGCCCAGGGCAAGCCGAAGTACAGCCATATCCCTGGCGTCGGCTCGGTGGAAGCCATCACCGCCAAGGTCCTGCAAGCACTGAGCTGATCCTTTATCGGCTTGATAGACAACGGCCCGCTTGCGGGCCGTTGTTGTTTATACTGGCGCACTTTTTTTCGACTTGGACACCCACACCGATGAGCACCCTGCTGGCCCTGGACACCGCGACTGAAGCTTGCTCCGTTGCCTTGCTGCACGATGGCAAGGTCACAAGCCACTACGAGGTGATCCCGCGCCTGCACGCGCAGAAGCTGTTGCCGATGATCAAGCAGCTGCTTGAAGACGCGGGCACCACCCTGTCGGCCGTGGATGCCATCTCCTTCGGCCGTGGCCCGGGGGCGTTCACCGGGGTGCGTATCGCCATTGGCGTGGTCCAGGGCCTGGCCTTTGCGTTGGAATGCCCGGTGCTGCCGGTCTCCAACCTTGCCGTACTGGCCCAGCGTGCCTTGCGCGAACAGGGCGCGCGGCAGGTGGCGGCCGCGATCGATGCGCGTATGGACGAAGTGTATTGGGCTTGCTACCGCGAAACGGCTGGCGAAATGCGCCTTGTCGGCGTGGAAGCGGTACAGCCACCGGAATCGGCGGTATTGCCCGACGATGCCAGCGGTGACTGGTTCGGCGCCGGTACCGGCTGGGGGTATGGCGAGCGCATCGGTGTTCAACCCGCTGGCCAGGACGCCACCCTGTTGCCTCACGCCGAAGATCTGCTGACCCTGGCGCGCTTCGCGTTCGAACGTGGCGAGGCGATTCCTGCGGATCAGGCCGCACCGGTTTACCTGCGCGATAAGGTCGCGCAGACCAAGGCGGAAAGAGGGATTATTTGACGCCAAAAATGATGGCAATTTGAGGCAAAAGTCGCCAATCGTCAGAATTTGCCCGGGTTTTTAAACCTTTTTCAAATTATGTGTTCTAGTTATCACCAGAGCATTTGCGCGCGACGGACAGTGCTGCCAAAATGCCATTACTGATAGCGAGTTCGCGCCTATGCGTATAGATGGATTTTCCTCACAGTCGTACCCGATCAAGCGCAAGCCGCGTAGGGCAAACGCCACGGTGGACGACTCCGTCGAGGATTCGCCGGACTTCATTGAAGTCCAATCCGATGCGCAGGCCAGTTCACAAGCCCGCATCAGCGGCGTTCCCGCCCGTCAGCAAGACATGGTCTTCCCGCGCTCCATGAGCAAAAGCGTTGCCACCGCCCTGGCCAGCTACCTGACCACCGCCGGATTTGTCGAATGGGATATGGAAGTGCTGGGTCTCGACATCCACATCTGATGCGCCTGCCTTACTACCTCGGCTGCCCGTCCTGGAGTGAAAACGCCTGGCGCGAGTACCTCTACCCAGCCGACGCCCGCTCCGGCGATTACCTTGCCCTTTATTCCCAGGTCTTCAACGCCGTTGAAGGCAATACCACGTTCTACGCTCGCCCCTCGGCCGCTACCGTGCAGCGCTGGGCCGACATCATGCCCGACGATTTTCGCTTCACTGCCAAATTCCCCGGTGACATTAGTCACGGTGGCGACTTGCGCGAGCAATTGCCGGCGGCGGAAAGTTTTGTCGGTTTGATGAGCCCGCTCGGTGAACGTGTTTCGCCGCTGTGGCTGCAACTGTCGGCGAGTTTTTCGCCGCAACGCCTGGCTGAACTGGCCGGTTTTATCGATGGCCTGGAACGCCCGATGGCGGTGGAAGTACGCCACCCTGAGTTCTTCGCCAAGGGCGATGCCGAGCGCATGCTCAACCGTTTGTTGCGTGATCGCGGTGTCGAGCGCATCTGCCTCGACCCGCGTGCGTTGTTCAGTTGCACGTCGACTTCGGCGGCGGTACTGCACGCACAATCGAAAAAGCCCAAGGTGCCGCCCCGTCCGGCCGCGCTGACCCGGTTTCCCCAAGTGCGTTTTATCGGCCATCCGGAGCTTGAGGCCAATGACCCGTTCCTGGTGCCGTGGGTGGAAAAAGTCGCGGGTTGGATCGAAGAAGGCCGCACACCCTACGTGTTCCTGCACACCTCGGATAATCGCCTTGCCGCGCAACTGGCCCTGCGTTTTCACGCGCAGCTGATGGCGCGCCTGCCCGGCCTGCCGGCGCTGCCGACCTTGCATCGGGAACCCGAAGCCGAGCAACTGGGGTTACTCTAGGGCTCCTTTTCCCGCCAGGAGTCAGTCATGGATGCCCAAACCCTTCGCGCCGAAACCTTCAAGGCCCTGCATGAGCGCGACCGTGCCTTCGTGATGCCTAACCCGTGGGACGCCGGCTCTGCGGTGATGCTCGCCAGCCTTGGCTTTGAAGCCCTGGCCACGACCAGTGCGGGTTATGCGTTCAGCCTGGGACGCCCGGACGCGGAAGGGGCGTTGTCCCTGGAAGACACCTTGGGCAATGCCAGCATGATTGCCAAGGCCACCGCGCTGCCGGTGGCGGCCGACCTGGAAAACGGCTTTAGCGATACCCCTGATGGCTGTGCCGAGACCATCCTGCGGGCGGCGGCCAGCGGTATCGTGGGGGGCTCTATCGAAGATGCCACCGGCGTTGCCGTCGACCCGATCTATCCCTTCGACCTTTCCGTAGAACGCGTGGAAGCCGCCGTCGCCGCTGCCCGCAGCTTGCCATTCCCCTTCACACTGACGGCCCGCGCGGAAAACCTCCTGCATGGTCGCCTGGATCTGCCCGACACTATTCGCCGCTTGCAGGCCTACGCCGAAGCCGGCGCCGACGTGCTTTATGCGCCGGGCCTGCGCAGTGCCGAGGACGTGCTGGCGGTGGTCAAGGCCGTGGCGCCAAAGCCGGTGAACGTGTTGATGTCCGGCGGCCTGAAACTCAGCGTGGCGCAATTGAGTGCGATGGGGGTAAAGCGCATCAGCGTGGGCTCGGCCATGGCACTGGCGGCCTATGGTGAATTCTACCGAGCGGCCCAGGAAGTCTATGAGCTGGGCACCTTCAGCTTTACCGAGCGCTCGATGCCCTTCAGCCAGGCCAATCAGTTCTTCAAGGACTGAGCCGTGCGTTTTTTCAAACTGCTGGGTGCTCTGCTGGTGCTCGGCGGCGCATTTGCCGTGGGTGTATGGCGTGGCTGGCTGCCGTTGCCGGCAGAATGGAACCCCTGGTCGCCGCTGGACGTGAGGTCCAGCCCTAACCTGTTGACTCGCTACAAGCTGGGGCGCCTGCAGGATGACCCTGTGCTGTGCGACCAAGTGCTGAGAACCTCTGGTTTGCGTGTCAGCCATCAGGCTGACACGCCCGCCGACGCTGCCTGTCCGCTGCGCAATACCTTGCGCGTGCAGGGGGCAGACGTGGCATTGAGCAGCAGCTTTCTCGCCAGTTGCCCGTTGGCCGTGGCGTTCGCCCTGTTCGAGCGTCACAGCCTGCAGCCGGCGGCCCAGGCGGTGTTCGGCCAGGCGGTGACGCGGGTCGATCACCTGGGCAGCTTTGCCTGTCGCAACATGTATAACCGTGCCGAAGGGCGGCTCAGCCAGCATGCGTCGGCCAATGCCTTGGATATCGCCGGGTTTCGCCTGGCGGATGGGCGCAGTATCAGCGTGCTCAAGGATTGGTCCGGGGAGGGCGACAGCGCGCGGTTCCTGCGCCAGGTGCGCGATGGCGCCTGTGATGACTTCAATGTGGTGTTGAGCCCGGACTACAACGCCGCGCACCGCAACCATTTCCATCTGGACATGGGGCGTTGGTGGGTGTGTCGCTAGGCCGCCAGGCGCAGGTTGTGGGTGATCAGCGGGCGTGCCCAGTGGTATTCGAAGTCCAGCGCCTTCTGTTGCGCCAGCAATTCTTCGGTCGGGTAAGGCGTGGCCGGTGGTGGCAACAGGTCCAGTTCGAACTCGGCAATCGGCAAGTGCAGAGGGCGTGGTTCCGGCGCCGGGCCGGGCTCAGGCAGTGGCTGGCCGGCCGTCAGGACGATGGGGCGAACCCAAGCGCTTTCGAAATTCTGCTGGCGCTGCTGCGCGACGATTTCATCCTGTGGGAACGGCTCGGCGGCCGGTGGCAGCAATTCGGTTTCGAATTCGGCGATGGGCAGGAACAGTGGCTCAGGTGGCGCAATCTCGGTGGCTTTGACGTCGCACTCACGCAGGGTGAGGATCTGCGACAACAGGTCGGCACCGGCGCTGGGCTCTACCGCCGGGTCCGCCGGTGCCGGCGCCTTGGCGGCGAGCGCGTCCGGCGTTTCACCGAGCTGCTCGGCCAGCGCCCGGGCGAAGAAGTCCTGCCACACATGGCTCACCCCGGCCAGCGCTTGAGTATTGCGCAGGCCGTAGTGGTTATGGGTCGGCAGTACACCGATGGTTAGGGGGAGAATGTCTGACATTTTTCTCGGTCGACGCTCAGCTCTGGCAAAATACCTGACTGTTGTTTTTATCGGCCGTTGTTTGCCGATCCTTAATATTTTTGAGCGTAGCGATTGATGAGCGAACAACCAGCGGCCAGCCGCATCCAGGTCGAGGCCTTGGGCGAAGGTTTCCAGGCCCGGGCCGAGCAGTGGGCTGAACAGCTCGGCTTGCCTTTACAGCTTGCGGAGGCGGATTTTTCCCTGCAGGTAGGTGAGCATGGCCTGCAACTGCAACAGCTTGGTCCCGACGCGCCGGGGCCGGTGCGGGTGGACTTCGTCGAAGGCGGCGCGGCTCACCGTCGGCTGTATGGTGGCGGCAGCGGACAGATGATCGCCAAGGCCGTGGGCATTGCCCAAGGCGTGCGCCCCCGAGTGCTGGACGCAACGGCCGGTCTGGGCAAGGACGCATTCGTGCTGGCCAGCCTGGGCTGCGAGATGAGCCTGATCGAGCGCCAACCGCTGATTGGCGCCCTGCTCGAAGATGGCCTGGCACGCGGCGCGGAGGATTTCGACGTGGCGCCCATCGTGGCGCGCATGAAGCTGCTCAAGGGCAACTCCATTGACGTGATGCTCCATTGGCAAGGGGAGCCGCCCCAGGTGATCTACCTCGACCCGATGTTCCCTCACCGTGAGAAAACCGCCCTGGTGAAGAAAGAAATGCGCCTGTTCCGGCCGCTGGTGGGGGATGATCCGGACGCACCGGCCTTGCTGGCCGCCGCCCTGGCCCTGGCCAGCCACCGTGTGGTGGTCAAGCGCCCGCGCAAGGCGCCCTGCATCGAGGGGCCCAAGCCGAGCCATGCGCTGGATGGCAAGTCCAGCCGGTATGACATTTATCCCAAGAAAGCGCTCAAGTCTTAAGCCACAAGCTGCAAGCAAAAGCGCTTTTCACTTGCTGCTTGCAGCTAACCACTTGCAGCCGCATCTCTCCTATAGGCCCGCATAAACAACCCCACCACCTCCTGCACATGGGCTTCGGCGGCTTCCTCACTCAGTTGCCCGCCGCAGCCATACAGCAGGCAGAAGTTCGCGGTGCCCTTGAGCAGGCAGAAGAAGTGCTCGGCTGCCGTAAGCGGTCTGTCGATGCTCAGCGCGCCGCTCTGGTCGATCTTGCCGAGCAGGCGCTCCATGCCCTGGAGCATGCGCATGGGCCCGGCTTCGAAGAAGATCTGTGAGAGTTTCACGTCCTGATTGCCGGTGGTCATCATCAGGCGATGCAGGTTTACCGACTCTTCACTGTTGATCAGCCGATGGAACCCCCGCGCGATATTCAACAATACCGTTTCCACCGGCATGCCTTCGGGCAGTTCGAAGTACATCACCGGCAACTGTTCCTCGCACTTGGCCACCACGGCGGCGGTGAACAAGGTTTCTTTGTCGGTGAAGTGGCTGTAGACGGTCAGTTTCGACACGCCGGCCTCAAGGGCCACGGCATCCATGCTGGTGCTGGCGTAGCCATTGCTCAAGAACAGGGTTTTTGCTGCCGAGAGGATTGCCTGGCGTTTTGCCATGTCCTTGGGACGCCCGGGGCTATTGGTGCTTACACGATTGTCGGACATTTTCACCTTTAATACTGGACTGGCGAGTTTGGTATTAATAACATACCGGCCAGTATAATTATTCCTAGCTCCATTTGCGAAAGGTCCTTCAGCATGCGCAGCACTTTCCTGCCCTTTGCGTTGCCTGTCTGCCTGGTCTTCCTGTTGGCCGCCTGCGGCCAGGAAGAAGCGGTCCAGACCACCGTCCGCCCGGCCATGGTGGTGCAGCCGCAACCCTCGGCGCAGTCGACGGACAGCTACCCCGGTGAGGTACGCGCGCGCTATGAGCCGGACCTGGCCTTTCGCATCGGTGGCAAAGTCAGCAAGCGTCTGGTGGAGGAGGGCGAGCGGGTCAAGACCAACCAGGCGCTGGCGGAACTTGACCCTCAGGATGTGCGCCTGCAACTGGAGGCCGCCCGTGCCCAGGTCGCCGCTGCCGAGGCCAACCTGCGCCTGGTGCGCGCTGAGCGTGATCGCTACAAGACCCTGATGGACCGTCAGATGGTCAGCCGTTCCCAGTACGACAATTCCGAAAACCTTTACCGTTCCGGCGAAGCGCGCCTCAAGCAGATCAAGGCCGAGTTCGACGTGGCCAGTAACCAGGCCGGTTACGCCGTATTGCGCGCCCCCCAGGATGGCGTCGTGGCCAAGCGCGCGGTGGAAGTCGGCCAAGTGGTCTCCGCTGGCCAGACCGTGTTCACCCTGGCCACCGATGGCGAGCGCGAAGTGCTTATCAGCCTGCCCGAACAAGGGTTTGGTCGCTTCAAGATCGGTCAACCGGTCGCGGTGGAATTGTGGAGCCAGCCGGGCCAGCGTTTCACCGGGCGCATCCGTGAACTGTCGCCTGCGGCTGATCCAAAATCGCGCACCTTCGCCGCTCGCGTTGCCTTCACCGGCGGCAAAGTCCCGGCGGAACTGGGGCAAAGCGCTCGCGTATTCATACAGGCCGACGGCGTTGTTCCGCTGTCGGTACCGCTGTCTGCCCTGAGTGCGGAGAACGGTGCGTCCTACGTCTGGCGTGTACAGCCGGACAACACCCTCAAGCGCACGCCGGTACGCATCGGCGCCTTTGGCGAAAAAACCGTACCGGTGCTGGAAGGCTTGACCCCCAACGACTGGGTGGTCGCAGCCGGCGTGCATGTGCTCCACGAGGGCCAGCAAGTGCGCGCGGTGGATGGCTCCAACCGTATAGTGAACCTGGCGGCCAAGGAGTAGTCCCCGATGGCTTTCAATCTTTCCGAATGGGCGTTGCGTAACCGCCAGATCGTACTGTTCCTGATGATCCTGCTGGCTGTGGTCGGCACCTTGTCCTACACCAAGCTGGGGCAAAGCGAAGATCCACCGTTCACCTTCAAGGCCATGGTGATCAAGACCAACTGGCCCGGCGCTACGGCCCAGGAAGTCTCGCGCCAGGTCACCGAGCGTATCGAGAAAAAACTGATGGAGACCGGCGAATACGAGCGCATTGTCTCGTTCTCTCGCCCGGGTGAGTCCACCGTCACCTTCATTGCGCGCGACTCCATGCACTCTGTGCAGATTCCTGAGTTGTGGTACCAGGTGCGCAAGAAGATCAGCGACATCCGGCAGACCTTGCCGCCGGATATCCAGGGGCCGTTTTTCAACGACGAGTTCGGTACCACCTTCGGCAATATCTACGCCCTGACCGGCGACGGCTTCGACTATGCCGTGCTCAAGGACTACGCCGACCGCATCCAGATTCAGCTGCAACGGGTGGCGGATGTGGGCAAGGTCGAGTTACTTGGCCTACAGGATGAGAAGATCTGGATCGAGCTGTCCAACCTCAAGCTCGCCACCCTTGGCCTGCCGTTGGCCGCTGTGCAGCAGGCGTTGCAGGAGCAGAACGCGGTGTCCACTGCCGGCTTCTTTGAAACCCCGAGCGAGCGTGTGCAACTGCGTGTGTCGGGCAACTTCAAGACGGTGGAAGAAATCCGCGACTTTCCTATTCGTGTCGCTGATCGAACCTTCCGCATCGGTGATGTTGCCGATATTCACCGCGGCTTCAACGATCCACCGGCGCCGCGCATGCGTTACATGGGGGCGGATGCTATCGGACTGGCCGTGGCCATGCGCGACGGTGGCGATATCCTGGTGCTGGGCAAGGCCCTCGAAGGCGAGTTCGCACGTTTGCAAAAGAACCTTCCGGCGGGCATGGAGCTGCGCAAGGTGTCAGACCAACCGGCAGCGGTGAAAACCGGTGTCGGCGAATTCGTGCAGGTGTTGGCCGAGGCATTGGCGATTGTCTTGCTGGTGAGTTTCTTCTCCCTCGGCATACGCACTGGCATGGTCGTAGCCCTGGCGATTCCGCTGGTGCTGGCGATGACCTTTGCCACGATGTATTACCTCGGCATCGGCCTGCACAAGATTTCCCTCGGTGCGTTGGTGCTGGCCCTGGGGTTGCTGGTGGATGATGCGATCATTGCCGTGGAAATGATGGCAATCAAAATGGAGCAGGGCTACGACCGGCTCAAGGCGGCCAGTTTTGCCTGGACCAGCACCGCCTTCCCGATGCTCACCGTTACGCTGATCACGGCGGCCGGCTTCCTGCCGATTGCCACCGCGCAGTCGAGCACAGGGGAATACACGCGCTCGATCTTCCAGGTGGTGACGATCGCGTTGCTCGCCTCATGGATCGCCGCCGTGGTGTTTGTGCCGTACCTGGGGGAAAAACTCCTGCCGGACCTGGCGAAGATTCACGCGGCCAAACATGGCACCGATGGCCCGGATCCCTACGGCACGCCGTTCTACCAACGTGTAAGACGTTTGGTGGAGTGGTGCGTGAGTCGGCGCAAAACCGTGATTGTCCTGACGTTGCTGCTGTTTATCGGCTCGGTGGCGTTGTTTCGTTTTGTGCCGCAACAGTTCTTCCCGGCCTCAGGCCGCCTGGAGCTGATGGTCGACCTGAAATTGGCTGAAGGCGCTTCCCTGAGCAACACCGCCGACCAGGTCAAGCGCCTGGAAGCCTTGCTCAAGGAACACGCCGGCATTGATAACTATGTGGCCTACGTCGGCACCGGTTCGCCACGTTTCTACCTGCCCCTGGACCAGCAACTGCCAGCGGCCAGTTTTGCGCAGTTCGTGGTGTTGGCTAAGACCATCGAGGGCCGCGAGAGCCTGCGCACCTGGCTGATCGAAACCCTCAACGAACAATTCCCCGACCTGCGCTCCCGTGTCACCCGCCTGGAAAACGGCCCGCCCGTGGGCTACCCGGTGCAGTTTCGCGTAACCGGCGAACACATCGAGGAAGTCCGCGCCCTTGCGCGGAAAGTCGCGGCCAAGGTTCGCGAAAATACCCATGTGGTCAATGTGCACCTGGACTGGGAAGAGCCGAGCAAGATCGTCTACCTCAATATCGACCAGGACCGCGCCCGCGCCCTCGGCGTCAGTACCGCCAACCTGTCGAAATTCCTGCAAAGCTCACTGACCGGGTCCAGCGTCAGTCAATACCGGGAGGACAACGAGTTGATCGAAATTCTCCTGCGCGGCACCGTCCACGAGCGCACTGAGTTGTCGCTGCTGCCCAGCCTGGCGGTACCGACCGACAACGGTAAAAGCGTGGCCCTGTCGCAGATCGCCACCCTCGAATACGGCTTTGAAGAGGGCATTATCTGGCACCGCAACCGCTTGCCGACGGTGACGGTGCGCGCCGATATCTACGGCAAGGAACAGCCGGCTACGTTGGTCCAGCAAATCCTGCCAACCCTTGAAGGTGTACGCGCCGAACTGCCGGATGGCTACCTGCTGGAAGTCGGTGGCACCGTCGAAGACTCCGCCCGCGGGCAGAACTCGGTGAAGGCCGGCGTGCCGCTGTTTATCGTGGTGGTGCTGACCTTGCTGATGCTGCAACTGCGCAGCTTCTCACGCACGGCGATGGTGTTTCTGACCGCGCCGTTGGGCCTGATTGGCGTGACGCTGTTCCTGCTGGTGTTCCGCCAGCCCTTCGGCTTCGTGGCCATGCTAGGGACCATCGCGTTGTCTGGGATGATCATGCGCAACTCGGTGATCCTGGTGTACCAGATCGAACAGGACATCAGGGCCGGCCTGGCGCCGTGGCAGGCAATTATCGAAGCCACCGTACGGCGTTTCCGCCCGATTGTGCTGACCGCCCTGGCGGCGGTGCTGGCGATGATCCCGCTGTCACGCAGCGTGTTCTTCGGGCCGATGGCAGTGGCGATCATGGGCGGCTTGATCGTGGCGACGGCGTTGACCCTGTTGTTCTTGCCGGCGCTCTACGCGGCGTGGTTCAAGGTTCGGAAGGCGGCATAGAGGGGTAAGGGCCAATATTTGAGTGTCGAAACGGGTGGCAGGAGCCGGGAACGCTTCCTGCATTCCTGCCACTTAGAGACTACCTGATCACAGGTATGGATTTGTCGATGTCAGTTGTTGACGACAACGGTAAATGGACTCATCTCTTTGGACTTAAGGAATACTTTATGTCTCTTTGCCCCCTCAAGAACTTTTTTGCTGCGCTGTGCATGCCTCAAAGACCCCCGGTAAGCGGTCCTTGCCCGCAAGAGCCGCCACCCCGGCCTTGCCCGCCGCCGCCCCGGCCTTGCTACGCAAAACCGCCTAGCCCTTGCTGGCCTGAGCCCAGTCCCACGAGGCCACTCCCTTGTTCAATGCGTTCGGCCGAGCCGCCCATGAGTATTGGTTATGGCGTGGCAACAACGACGACTTTTGTCGTGGGCGCTTTCCTGTAGTTATCTGGTTTAACCGCTGGAACGAATCTGCATGCCCTCCCGGTGAGGGCATCTTGCGGGTACTTGCAGTAGACTTCGCGGGTTTGATGTTGGCCACTGTCGCCGGGCCATCCATGTTGACGCGTCAGTTTCGATGGGTGGAACGACTTTGGGTCGTCACTCTTGAGGAAAACCTGCATGTTCGCCTGCATTCCAGCCCTGATGTTGCTACTGCTCGCCCCCGGTCCCACCAATACCTTGCTGTTTCGTGCCGGCGTATTGTTTGGCTATCGTGCGTCCTGGTGGTTGGCATTTGTCGAGTGCCTGGCTTACGTGCTTCAGGTTTCGATATGGGGTGTTGCACTGCTCTACCTGGCGGCCTATTCGCCTTGGGCGTCGAAGTTCACGCAATTGGCGGCGGCCGGATACCTGCTGTATGTCTCGTACAAGCTCTGGCAACGCAAAAACAGCACCGTCGACCCTGGCCGTGACCGCCTCAGTGGGTTGAGTTTCTTCTGGTTGACGCTGATGAACCCCAAGGGGCTGTTGATCGTGTCGTTCATTGCGCCGGCCGGTACCTTTGCCGCATGGCAAGGCTATGCCGGGTTCATGGCCACACTGGCATTGGTGGTGATACCGGTAGGGTCTGCGTGGATCGTATTCGGCAGTCGCTTCGAAGGGCTGCAAAAAGCCTGGCTGACACCCTTGAAGATCAACCGTGCGACGGCGCTGGCCATGGGGGGCTTTGCAACGTTGACGGTGGGGCGATTGGCTGAGTCGGTATTGCATTGAAGAAAGGCATGTCTCAATTTTCGTGGTTATTGAGATAGGTGGGGTTTTCTGCTGTACTCAAGTCTCAGAAATCAAAAATTGAGATTTTGATGATTAAACTGCCACCCAAGGTGCCGGAACGGGTTTTTGTTCTCATTGGCCAGGAGCCCCATCTTCAGCATCTATCTGACTATATGAAGCTGTCTCAGCCAACAGACAGTCGGGGCCGCTATTTGCACTTTGATCAGCTACGCCACCGTTTTCCTCAGCACTTGGATCCAGCGATATGTTGGGGGATCGTAAAGTCCGAGCGCTCCCGTCTGTATCAGCAAATAGTGCCCGTAGGTATGCCTGAGGTCTGGTGCAACTTTGTATTAACGCCAACCGCACAACGCGTGGTCTCCACGGTCGACAGGTATGCCTCGACTGCCGCACTTGAGTACATGAGCAGCAAGGTCGGGAAGGCTGCTCATATAAAGTATTTGCTCAACGACCTGATCGAAGATGAGGCCATCAGTAGCAGCCAGTTGGAGGGCGCGGCAACCACGACGCTCGTTGCAAAAGATATGTTGAAGCGAGAGCGACTGCCCAGAACGCCAGATGAAAAAATGATCATCGGCAATTACCGAATGATGCGTTTCGCTTGGGATAAGAGAAACGAGCCGCTAAGTGTGGAGTTGATCGCGGACATGCACGAAGTAGGTGTTCAGGGCATTGACGATGATAAATATTCTCCTGGCAGCTTTCGTTTAAACGATGAGGTGGTTGTCCAGGATGGCGATGGCAATGTTGTGCATTCGCCACCTCCTGCAGAAGGGATCATCACTCGGCTGGAGCGGTTGGCTTATTGGATCAATACTTGTCACGACGATGCTACGGCCACCCGCTACCTGCATCCACTGATCAAAGGCATTTCTCTGCACTTTGCCTTGGGTTACGAGCATCCCTTTCGGGATGGCAATGGTCGTGTTGCGCGTGCGTTGTTTTATTGGTTCATGTTTAAAAGCGATTACGCGGCATTCAGGTATATCTCCATCAGTGTCTTGCTGAAGAATGCGGCTGTTCAATACGGTATGTCTTATCTGTATACGGAGACGGATGAACTCGATCTGACTTACTTTATCGACTATCAGTGCTCCATCGTGCAACGCGCAGTTGATGGATTTAAGCAGTCTTACGAGATAAGTGTCCGAGAGGCCGAGGAGTTTGAGCGTTGGTTGTGGGAGTCAGGACTTTATAAGGAACTGAATGAGAAACAAAAGACGGTATTTCAGGTCGCCAAGAGCGGTACCGCCAAACAGTTCACAGCCGTCAATGTGAAGGAAAATCTAGGCTGTTCTTACAATACGGCATCGGCCGTGCTGAACGGTCTTGTCGACTTGAATATATTTGTCAAAAAGAAGGTTGGCCGCGAATGGTTCTTTTCAATGCGAGACCAAGCAGAAATACAAAAGAACTGGTTAAAGACTTCTCATTGAGCGGCTTCCCGATGCCCACGTCTCGCTGAAACGTGGGCATCATAGCTATTACAAGGCGCCAAACACCTTCTTCGCCAGACTGGTGGCCGCAGCCGCCGGGTTCTTGCGAATCGTCTCTTCCTGCTGCGCAATCATCTTGAACAAACCATCCAGCGCCTGTTCGGTCACGTAGCTTTCGACGTTGGCGCTCTTGGCATCCACGGCGCCAAACGCGGCGGCCTTGCCTGCGAGGGCGTTGTACTGCTGGGCCACGCCCACCTTGTCGGTGGCGGCCTTGACGATCGGCAGGAACTTGGCGCGGATCTGTTCGCGACTGCTCTTGTTCAGGTACTGGGTGGCGGAGTCCTGGCCGCCGCTGAGGATGCCCTTGGCGTCGGTCACGCTCATGTTCTTCACCGCGTTGACCAGGATCGGCTGGGCCTGGGTCACGGCGGTTTCAGCGGCTTTGTTCATGCTGTCTTCCAACTGCGTGACCTGGTCACCCATGCCGAACATTTTCAGCTTGTCGGCGACTTTGCCCAGCTTGCCCGGCAGGCCGATCTTCACTTCAGGGTTGTTGCTGAAACCACCGGGTACACCCAGTTGTTTCACGGCGATCTGTGCGCCTTGGGTCAGGGCGTCCTTGAGGCCGCCGCTGGCGTCGCCCTGGGACAGGCTACTGAGGTCCAGGGCCACGGCATTGGCGCCGAGCAGCAGGCCGGCACACAGGGCAGTGAGGCGAAGGGAGTTGCGGAGCATGGGCGCTTCCTTATGTTCGAGTTCAGGGTGCTACGGCGTTCACGCGCACGCGCAGCGGCTGTGGATCCTGGCCGTTGAGCTGCACCGTGTGCCGTTCGGTGGTGATAAACAGTAGCTTGCCGTCCAGCTCGATGCGAGCGCTCACCGAATAACTGTGGCCCGGCTTGACCTGTGCGGGGTCGTAGGTCAGGTGAAACGGCAGCGGCACCTGGCCTTTGACCGGGCCTTTCTGCTCGGCCAGCGTCACCGCGGGCGCATCCGCCAGGGACACGTCCTGCAGGCTCACGCTCAAGGTGGCGGCGGGCGGCAGGGCAATGCGTTGCAGGTAGAACACCTCGCCGTCGAGGCTGGCCTTGGGCGCTGGATGCATGGATTGGCAGGCTCCGAGCAGGGCGGTGAGACCCAGGAGAATGATTTTTTTCATGGTTCAGCTCCTTTTCAACGGCGCCAGCATCCAACTGGCGCCTTGTTCAATCTAGCGTGTTTCTTCCGCTTCCACCGGCGCTTCGGCTGCGCCATCCACACGGTGCAAGGCCACCTGGCGGATCGACAAGCGAATCTCCGCGGGCAACACGCGCTTGGCCGCACCTTCGGCCAGTTCGCCGAGCAGGTCGTGGTAGCTCAACTTGCCGGCCTCGTCGCGGCGCAGCACATCTTGTTCCAGCAAGGTCTGGATGAAATGTCGGAAAAGGCTCTTGTCGAAGAATTCCGGGGCGTTGAGGCCATGCAGGATCGACAGGCGCTGGGCCATGATCGTGCACAGGTCTTCCAGTTCTTCGGCGCTGATGCTGTTCTGGCCGCTGTTGAGCAGCAGCGAGATCGCCATGTAGAAGCGTTGCAGGGTCTGGGCGATGGTCTTGGACAGCAGGGTCAGCAGCACGAAGTGCCGCGAGCTCGGTGCGGGGCGCAGGTACACGTTGTTTTCGAAGCGCAGCAGGCCCTGTTCGACGAACGCGTCCAGCCATTGATCGACCACCGTATCCAGCTCTTCCAGCGACCAGCGGATAAACAGCTCCGATTGCAGGTACGGGTACAGCGCGTGGGTATAGCGCAGGATCTGCTCGCGGCTCATCCGTGAGCTGCTCTGGAAGAAGCTGGCCAGCAGCGCCGGCAGGGCGAAGATGTGCAGCACGTTGTTGCGGTAGTAGGTCATCAGGACGGCGTTCTGCTCGTCCAGGTACAGAATCTTGCCCAAGGCATCGCTCTGTTCCGACAGCAGGTCCATGTCCTTGACGTGCTTGATCAGCGCCAGGCCGTCGCCTTCGGGCAAGGTGGTGTGGGGCGAATAAGGCACGCGGCGCAGCAGCGCCAGGTACAGGTCCAACTGGCGGGCCATGGCCTGTTCATCCAGGGCCAGGCGCGTGGTCGACAGCAGCGCCAGGGCCACCAGGTTCACCGGGTTCACGGCGGCCGCTTCGTTCAAGTGGCGGGCCACCTGTTCGCCGAGGCGGTTGGTGGTTTCGTTGAGCCAGGCCGGTTTGTAGTTCGGGCCCAGTTCCTGGGTGCGCCAGTCCGGTTGCTCGGCGTCGAGGAACTCGGCCAGCTTGATCGGCTCGCCGAAGTTGACCGCGACCTGGCCAAAGCGCTGCTTGAGCGCGCCGACCACTTTGAAAATATCGAAGATCGACTCTTTCTTCTTGCTCGCACCCCGCAGCTCACCGAGGTAGGTGCGGCCTTCGAGCACGCGCTCATAGCCGATATACACCGGCACGAACACGATCGGCATGCGCGAGGAGCGCAGGAAACTGCGCAGCGTAATCGCCAGCATCCCGGTCTTCGGCTGCAGCATGCGGCCGGTGCGCGAGCGTCCGCCTTCGACGAAGTACTCCACCGGGAAGCCCTTGGTGAACAAGGTGTGCAGGTATTCGTTGAACACCGAGGTGTACAGCGGGTTGCCCTTGAAGGTGCGGCGCATGAAAAACGCACCGCCACGGCGCAACAGGCTGCCGATCACCGGCATGTTCAGGTTGATGCCGGCGGCGATATGCGGCGGGGTCAGGCCGTTCTTGAACAGCAGGTAGGACAGCAGCAGGTAGTCGATATGGCTGCGGTGGCAAGGCACATAAATCACCTCGTAGCCCTGGGCAACCTGTTGCACGCCCTCGATGTTATTGACCTTGATGCCGTCGTAGATCTTGTTCCAGAACCAGCTCAACACCACTTCTAGGAAGCGGATCGCGGTGTAGGTGTAGTCCGAGGCGATCTCGTTGCCGTAGCGCAGGGCCAGGGCCTTGGCTTTTTCCGGGCTGATTTTTTCCCGCTCGGCTTCGTCAAGGATGGCCTGGCGCACCAGCGGCATGTTGACCAGGCCTTTCACCAGATTGCGCCGGTGGGACAAATCGGGGCCGATCACCGCCGTCTTCAGGTTACGAAAGTGCACGCGCAGTATGCGTTGGGCCATGCGCACGGTGCGTTCGTGGCCTTTATTGTGCTCGATCAATTCACGCAGGTTGATGGGCGCGGAGAATTGCACGCGGGTCTTGCGCCCCAGGATCAGGATGCTCAACAACCGGCGCAGACGCCCGGTGACCGCCCAGCTGTCGGCAAACAGCAGTTTCCACGGGCTGGACTCGCTCGCAGGGGTTTGTCCCCAGAACACGCTGACCGGAATGATTTGTGCATTCTCTTCGGCGTGTTCGCTGAGGGTGTTGACCAGGCGGGTCAGGGTCGGCGGCGCGCCGCGCTTGTCCTGGCGCCCCAGCCAGTCCGGCTCGGGCGTGAGGTAGAAGAACGCCGCGGGTTCCATCAGCGGGCCTACCGATACCGGCAGTACCGGGCGCGGCAGGCCGGCCTTGGTGCACTCGGCATCGACCACGGCCAATTCGGTGAGGGAGGGCGATTGCAGGACGTAAAACACCGGCCGGCTGCGGTCCAGGTTGAGGGTAAGGGACGACTGGTTGATCGTCTCCGAGCGAACCCAGAGGTACAACAGTCGGCGCAAGGTGCCAAACACCAGACGGCGGAACGGGGAGCGGGTCATAGGCGAGCTGCTTCAAGTGGGAAAAACCGAGCAGGCGCTCGGGCGGGTAGTGTGCCGTATTCGCCGAAAATCGGCAAAAAAGCAGCGATGTAAACTTGAGTTGATCGTTTTTGAGCCTGTCTTATACTCGGCAGTTCAACGCGATCGGCTCAACAATAACAATCAAGTGGGAGTGAACAGATGGCAACGCGCGAGACAGGCAATGTGAAGTGGTTCAACGACGCCAAGGGCTATGGCTTTATCCAGCGTGAAGATGGCAAGGATGTGTTTGTGCACTACCGCGCCATTCGCGGCGACGGCCACCGTTCGTTGGCCGAGGGCCAGCAGGTGGAATACGCCGTGGTAAGCGGCGAGAAGGGGTTGCAGGCGGAGGATGTGGTCGGTCTGTAAGTTCACCACTGAACCCATGTGGGAGGGGGCTTGCTCCCGATGGCAGAGTGTCAGTCACTGAATACATTGGCTGATACACCGCTATCGGGGGCAAGCCCCCTCCCACATTTGATTGGGTTAACAGTTCAGGCTCAGGCAGTTTTCCAGGTGATCTGCTCTTCACCGTCCGCGCTGATGCGAATCCAGGTGTCGGCGCTTTCCTCACCTTCTTCCTCGACCCAGCTCCCCGGTGCGCAGCGCACTTCCACGTTCAGCGCAGCAAACGCAGCGCGGGCGCAGGCAATGTCGTCTTCCCACGGCGTCTGGTCACTTTCCAGGTACAGGCTGTTCCACTTGCCTACGGCTTTCGGCAGCCAGGTGACCGGCACATTGCCGGCCTTGCACTTGTAGGTCTGGCCACGCTGGACCCAGTCGCTGCAAGGGCCCAGGGCAGCGCCCAGCCAGGCGGCGATGGCCTTGTAGTCGACGTCGGCGTCCTTCAGGTAAATCTCGATATCGGGTTGGCGCATGGATATTCCTCGTTGCGGGATTCGAAAATCCATTCGCGGATGGTTAAAAGTCGGTTATTGAAGCACGAAATAATCGTAGCGCATCGATACCGTGACCAGCAGCGGCTCGGCCGCCTCGATCACCTCGGCACGGCGTTCGGCACTGGCGCGCCAGCCGTGGGGGGTCATGGCCAGCAGGTTGGCGAGGTCCTGGGGCTCGGCCAGGCTTAACTTGAACTCCAGGGTTTCACTGTGGGCCAGGCTCATGCCGTCCGGCACCAGGGCCAGGTGCTTGTCGTCGGTGTACTCGCGCACTTCGTCGTACAGGCGCTCGCGCAGTTCCATCAGGTGGCCGCTGGTCGGGCCGACCTTCATCAGGCCGCCGCCGGGACTGAGCAGGCGCTTGGCCTCTTGCCAATCCAACGGGCTGAACACACTGGCGAGGAACTGGCAGCTGGCGTCGGCCAACGGCACGCGGGCCATGCTGGCGATCAACCAGGTCAGCGTCGGGTCGCGTTTGCACGCGCGCTTGACCGCTTCCTTGGAAATGTCCAGGGCGTAGCCATCGGCATGGGGCAGGGCCGCGGCGATTTGCGCGGTGTAGTAACCCTCGCCGCAACCGATGTCCACCCAGCGCTGCGGTGCGCGTTCGGCGGCCAGCTCGGCCAGGCGCCTGGCCACCGGGGCGTAGTGCCCGGCGTTGAGAAAGTCACGGCGCGCCTCGACCATCGCCAGGTTGTCGCCCGGGTCGCGGCTGTTCTTGTGCTGCACCGGCAGCAGGTTCAGGTAACCCTGGCGCGCGCGGTCGAAACGGTGCCCGGCCGGGCACGCCACGCCATTGTCCACCGCGTTGAGCGGGGCGCTGCAAATCGGGCAGGCCAGCATCAGGCGAGCAACTTGATCAGGGTCTGGTAATAGATTTCAGTCAGCACATCGAGGTCGCTGGCCAGGATCCGCTCGTTGACCTGGTGGATCGTCGCGTTCACCGGGCCCAACTCGACCACCTGGGTGCCGAGGGTCGCAATGAAGCGCCCATCGGAGGTACCGCCACTGGTGGAGGCCTGGGTCTCACGCCCGGTGATCGCCTTGATGCTGGCCGACACCGCATCGAGCAACGCGCCCGGCTCGGTGAGGAACGGCAGGCCAGACAGCGCCCACTCCACATGCCAGTCCAGGCCATGCTTGTCGAGAATCGCCGCAACGCGCTGTTGCAGGCCTTCGACCGTGGATTCGGTGGAAAAACGGAAGTTGAACACCGCCGTCAGGTCACCCGGAATCACGTTGGTGGCGCCGGTGCCAGAGTTGAGGTTGGAGATCTGGAAGCTGGTCGGCGGGAAGAAGGCGTTGCCGTTGTCCCAGTGCTCGGCGGCCAGTTCGGCCAGGGCCGGTGCGGCCAGGTGGATCGGGTTCTTCGCCAGGTGCGGGTAGGCCACATGGCCCTGTACGCCGCGCACGGTCAGGGTGGCACCGAGGGAGCCGCGACGGCCGTTCTTGACCACGTCACCCACCAGGGTGGTGCTCGACGGTTCGCCGACGATGCACCAGTCCAGGCGCTCCTTGCGCGCGGCCAGGCGTTCGATCACGGCCTTGGTGCCATGGTGCGACGGGCCTTCTTCATCGCTGGTGATCAGGAAAGCGACCGAGCCCTTGTGGTCCGGGTAGTCGCTGACGAAGCGCTCGGCCGCCACCAGCATGGCGGCCAGGCTGCCTTTCATGTCGGCCGCGCCACGCCCGCAGAGCATGCCGTTTTCGTCGATCAAGGCGTCGAACGGGTCGTTCTGCCAGGCTTGCACCGGACCGGTGGGGACCACGTCGGTGTGGCCGGCGAAGCACAGCACCGGGCCGTCATGCTTGCCATGGGTGGCCCAGAAGTTGTCCACGTCCTCGATGCGCATCGGCTCCAGCGCAAAACCGGCGTCGCCCAGGCGCTGCATCATCAGCTTCTGGCAATCGGCGTCGATCGGCGTGACCGAGGGACGACGGATCAGGTCGATGGCAAGTTGAAGGGTCGGCGAAAGGTCGGCATGGGCCGTCATGGGAAAACTCCGGGAAGCATGTCTGGAAGAGCGGGGCGGGCGGACAAAACGGCCGTTATCTTATAGCAAAACGGCGGCCAGAGGCCGCCGTTTAGTGCATTGCGCAAGTTTTTAAGCCGCAGGTGCAGGCTCAGGTGCCACGGCCGGTTTCGGCAGCGACGACAGGAACGCCATGATCAACGCTGCCACATACGGCAGCGATTGCACCAGCAGCATCACCACCCAGAAACGTATGTCGTTGCTCGGCAGGCCCTGCACCAGGTAGATCCCCAGTGCCGCGCCCCACAACAGCAGCATGATGAACATTTCTTCGCGGGCTTCGGAAATCGCTACCCAGAAGCCGTGGTTATCCGCGTTTTTCGGGGTACGAAAGAACGGAATGCTGGTGGTGAAGAAGCCATACAGCACCGCCTTGGCAATGGTGTGGGACAACGCCAGGCCAGCCAGGGCGGCGCAGAATGCATCCTTGAGGTTCACACCTACCGCGCGGCGGTAGAGGAAGATGATCTTGCCCACCTTGAACACGAACAACGCCAACGGCGGGATCGCGAAAATCAACAGCGGCGGGTCGACCCGCGTCGGCACGATGATCATCGCCGCCGACCACAACAGCGCGCCGACGGTGAAGAAGATGTTCATGCCGTCCGCCACCCACGGCAACCAGCCCGCGAGGAAGTGGTAGCGCTGGCCACGGGTCAGCTCGGTGTCCTTGCCGCGCAGCAGGCTGGCGGTGTGGCGCTTGATGATCTGGATCGCGCCATAGGCCCAGCGGAAACGCTGTTTCTTGAAGTCGATAAAGGTATCCGGCATCAGGCCCTTGCCGTAGCTGTCGTGGTAGTACGCCGCCGACAGGCCTTTCTCGAATACCCGCAGGCCGAGTTCGGCGTCTTCGCAGATGCACCAGTCGGCCCAGCCCAGTTCCTCGAGCACCGAGCGACGTGTCATGGTCATGGTGCCGTGCTGGATGATCGCGTCGCGGTCGTTACGGGTGACCATGCCGATATGGAAGAAGCCTTTGTATTCGGCGTAGCAGAGCTTCTTGAAGGTGCTTTCGTTCTGGTCGCGGTAGTCCTGCGGCGACTGCACCACGGCGATTTTCGGGTCGGCGAAGTGCGGCACCATGTGCTTGAGCCAGTTCGGCGACACACAGTAGTCCGAGTCGATCACCGCGATCACTTCGGCATCCTTGGCGGTGTGCGGGATCAGGTAGTTCAGTGCACCGCCCTTGAAACCGGCCAGGGGGGCGACGTGGAAAAACTTGAAGCGCGGGCCCAGGGTTTCGCAGTAGTCGCGCACCGGTTCCCATACCGCCGGGTCCTTGGTGTTGTTGTCGATGATCAGGACTTCGTAGTCCGGGTAATCGAGGGCGGCCAGGGCGTCGAGGGTCTGTTTGACCATCTCTGGCGGCTCGTTGTAGCACGGCACATGGATCGACACTTTCGGGCGGTAGTCCGATTCCCCTTCCACCGGCAGGAATTCACGCCGGCGCTTGTGGGTCCATACCGCTTCCGCCAGTTCGTGGGCTTCGGTCAGCAACACAATGAATACGCCCAGTGCACCCAGGGCCAACAAGATGCCGACGGTCACGCTGAACCAGGTGCTGTATTGCTGGCTGTAGTCGTAGCCGATCCACACCAGTACGGAACCGCAGAGGAACGCGATAAAAGTCAGGAAGGTGCGGCCACGCTGGCGCAGGGATGAGCCGTCGATCATCAGCAGGGTCAGGGACAGCAAGGCGAGCACCACCGAGCCGATCGCCAGGACGCGCCACTGCGGGATTGCCACCACCGGCCCTTCGAAGTTGAATTTCTGCTGGCGCGCGGCGTTGTAGACGCCCCAATACGCGCCGGCCGAGCCTTCGTCGCTGACCTTCCACGGCTGGTCGAAGGCCTCGATCACGAAGTAGTTGTAGCCCTGGCGGTTCAGCTTGTTCACCAGCGTACGCAGGTAAATGGCCTGGTCTGCGGGGGACGTTTCATTCCCGCCGCGCATACGGCCGTTACTTGGCCAGCCCACTTCCGACAACAGCAGCGGCTTTTTCGGGAACAGTTTCTTCAGGTCCCTGGCGCGGTCGAGTACGTACTGGCCGGCCTTGTCCATCGGGATGTATTCCCAGAACGGCAGGATGTGCGCGGCGATCAGGTCGACGTGCTTGGCCAGTTGCGGGTTCTTTTCCCAGATATGCCATTGCTCGGAGGTCGTCACCGGGACTTTCACGGCGGCGCGCACTCGGTCCAGCAGCACAATCAGCGCTTCAGGGGTGATCTCTTCACGGAACAGCGCCTCGTTACCGACCACAACCCGCACGACACTGCGCGAGCTGTTGGCGATCTCGATGGCGCGCTGGACTTCGCGCTCTTACGCTCCAGGTCCGGGCTGATCCAGATCCCCAGGGTTACGCGCAGGCCGAACTCTTCGGCCAGCTTGGGAATGTCCCCCAGCGTGCCGTCGACCGAGTAGGTACGGATGTTATCCGTCAGCTTGCTCATGATCTCCAGATCGCGACGCATCTGCTCGTCGGTGGGGTACTGGTCTTTCTGCGGGTACTGGCCTTGCTGGAACGGCGAGTAGGAAAAACCGGAGATCTGCTCGGGCCAGTTGGGAGCAGTGACCGGGCGGTTGATCAGCGCCCAGAAGCCGGTGAACAGCGCGGCAATTGCCAGCACTATCACCAGGTTGAGTCCAAATTTACGCGATGCCATGGTTATGTCGGGTTCCAAAGGGTGTGGAACGAAAAGAGGTGTCGGCCTGCACCGAACGGCGCGCATCCTACACCGGCCTTTCCCTGACCGTACAGCAAGCCGAGAAAAACCGGACATTGGGCAGCGAAAGTACATCTAAGTTCTTAACTTGTAGCTTGTAGCTTAAAACTTGTCGCTGCGTAGTCCTATAATGCGCGCCGGTTTTTGGGGTAATGGTCATGAGTACAGAAGATCCGCGGTTTGCAGGCGTCGCCCGCTTGTATGGCATTGAAGGCCTGGAGCGCTTGAAAGCGGCCCATGTGGCGATCGTCGGCGTCGGCGGCGTCGGCTCGTGGGCGGCGGAAGCCATGGCCCGTTGCGGAGTGGGCGAGATTTCGCTGTTCGACCTGGACGACGTCTGCGTCAGCAACAGCAACCGCCAGTTGCACGCCTTGGACAGCACCGTGGGCAAGCCCAAGGTCGAGGTGATGGCCGAGCGCCTGCGCGCGATCAACCCGGATTGCACGGTGCATGCGGTGGCGGATTTCGTCACCCGCGACACCATGGCCGAGTACATCACGCCCACTATCGACTGCGTGATCGACTGCATCGACGCGGTTAACGCCAAGGCCGCACTGATCGCCTGGTGCAAGCGCCGCAAGATCCAGATCATCACGACTGGTGGCGCCGGTGGGCAGATCGACCCGACGCTGATCCAGGTCTGCGACCTGAACCGCACCTTTAATGACCCCTTGGCGTCGAAAGTGCGCTCCACCTTGCGCCGTGACTACGGTTTTTCCCGCACCGTGACCCGCCATTACAGCGTGCCGTGCGTGTTTTCCACCGAGCAACTGCGCTACCCCAAGCCGGATGGCAGCATCTGCCTGCAGAAGAGTTTTGTCGGTGATGGGGTGAAGCTGGACTGCGCCGGCGGGTTTGGCGCGGTGATGATGGTGACGGCGACTTTCGGCATGGTCGCGGCGACCAAGGCGGTGGACAAGATTGTGGCCGGGGTGCGTAGGCCCTCGGAGCGGGTCAAGCCCGCCTGAGTCTCAGAACGTTACACGGTTCAAATGTGGGTATGACTGAGTTCGCGCATGCGCTGCAGGACTGCATTCAGCCCATTGCTGCGCGACGGCGACAGTTGACGGGAAAGCCCCAGCTGATTGAACCAATCCGGCAAGTCGACCGCCTGCAACTCGTCCGTCGACAACCCATTGACCCGTGCCAGCAGCAATGCCACCAAGCCACGAATCATCCGCGCATCGCTGCTCGCGGCGAACTGCCAGTGGCCATCGTGCAAGCGCCCCACCAACCACACCAGGCTCTCACAGCCCTGCACCAGGTTGGCATCGACCTTCTCCTCGTCCGCCAATACGGGCAGGCGCTCACCCCACTGCATCAGCATTCGAGCGCGTTGCTCCCAACTGCCGATTGAGTGAAAGGTTTCCAGTGCAGCCTGCGCGTCCACCGGCAGGCTCATCGCAGCATATCCAGCGCCCGGTCCAGCGCTTCAAAGAAGCGTTCCAGGTCATCGGAGTCGTTATACAGCGCCAGGGAGACACGGATCGCCCCCGACAAGTGCATCGCCTTGAGCAGCGGCATCGCGCAATGATGGCCGGCGCGTACGGCAATGCCTTGCTCGGTCAGCAGGTGTGCGAGGTCGGCATTGTGCACGCCCTCGACCACAAAACTGACCAGCGCCGCCTGCGGCGACCCCAGCACACGGACGCCATTGCGCGCGTTCAGCCCGCGCAACAGGTAGTCATGCAGGGCCGCTTCATGGGCGAGCACCGCGTGCTGATCCAGCGAACTCAGGTAGTCAAGGGACGCGCCCAGGCCGATCACACCGGCGATCGGCGGGGTGCCGGCCTCGAAGCCCAGCGGTGCCGGGCGAAAGCTCGCGCTTTGGTACTCAGCCTGTTGCACCATCTCGCCACCAAATTGCCAATGGCGCAGGTGATGCAGGGCCTCGTTGCGGCCATAGAGCACGCCGACGCCGTCCGGACCGTACAGCTTGTGGCTGGAAAACACATAGAAGTCGCAGCCCAGGGCCTGCACGTCGTGGCGGCCGTGGACGATGCCTTGGGCGCCATCGACCACGGTCAGGGCGCCGTGGGCCTGGGCCAACGCCAGCAAGGCCGGCAGCGGCTGCCAGGTGCCAAGGACGTTGGACAGTTGGCTCACCGCCAGCAGGCGTGTACGCGGGCCGATCGACTCGGTGGCGGCTTGCAGGTCGATCACGCCGTCATCGCCGAGTGGCAATACCACCAGGGTGAGCGCGCGACGCTTGGCCAGTTGCTGCCACGGCAACAGGTTGGCGTGGTGTTCCAGGGCGCTGATGACAATCTCATCGCCCGCATTGAATAAGTGCTCAAGGCCATAAGCCAGGAGGTTCAGCGCTGACGTCGCGCCGTGGGTGAACACGATTTGCCCGCTGTCACCTGCATTCAACCACTGCGCAACCTTGCTGCGACTGTCCTCGAAGGCCTGGGTCGCATGGGCCCCCGGCAAATGCTGGGCGCGGTGCACATTGGCGGCGCCATTGGCGTAGTAATGGCTGATGGCATCCAGCAGGGCCTGGGGTTTTTGCGTCGTCGCGGCGTTGTCCAGATAAGTCTGGTCTTGCCGTTGCAGGGTGGCGATGGCCGGAAAGTCGGCGCGCCAGGGGGAGGGCACAAGCATGGTGTTCAAGACTCGTATAAGCGGGCCCCAGGGTCGGGGCCCGCCAGTGGCATCGAGTGGCTGCTTAGTTGTGAGCGTGCAGCGCTTCGTTCAGTTCGATGGCCGATTTGTGGGTTTTGCACTCCACGGCACCGGTCTCGGAGTTACGGCGGAACAGCAGGTCGGGTTGGCCGGCCAGCTCACGCGCCTTGACCACCTTGACCAGTTGGTTCGACTCGTCCAGCAGCGCAACCTTGGTGCCGGCGGTGACATACAGGCCCAATTCCACGGTGTTGCGGTCGCCCAATGGGATACCGATACCGGCGTTGGCGCCGATCAGGCAGCCTTCGCCGACCTTGATCACGATGTTGCCGCCGCCCGACAGGGTGCCCATGGTCGAGCAACCGCCGCCCAGGTCCGAGCCCTTGCCGACGAACACGCCAGCCGATACACGGCCTTCGATCATGCCCGGGCCTTCGGTGCCGGCGTTGAAGTTGACGAAACCTTCATGCATCACGGTGGTGCCTTCGCCCACGTAGGCACCCAGGCGGATACGCGCGGCATCCGCGATACGCACGCCGCTCGGCACCACGTAGTCGGTCATTTTCGGGAACTTGTCCACCGAGAACACTTCCAGCAACTCGCCACGCAGGCGGGCTTCCAGTTGGCGTTCGGCCAGCTCATTGATGTCGATTGCGCCCTGGCTGGTCCAGGCCACGTTCGGCAGTTGCGGGAACACACCAGCGAGGCTCAGGCCATGCGGCTTGACCAGGCGATGGGACAGCAGGTGCAGCTTGAGGTAGGCCTCCGGGGTGGACGTCAGTGCGGCGTCTTCGGCCAGCAAGGTGGCGACCAGCGGCGTGTGGCTTTCGGCCAGGCGGCTCAGCAGGGCGGCTTGGGTGGCGTCGACGCCTTTGAGCGCATCGGCCAGTTGCAGGGCCTGGGCGACGGTGAAGGTGATCGCCTGGTTGCCTTCGCTGTAGCCGAGGATCGGCGCGATGGCGGCAACGATTTCAGCCGACGGGTTGAGCAAGGGTTGTGCGTAAAACACTTCCAGCCAAGCACCTTGGCGGTTCTGAGTGCCGACGCCGAAGCCCAGGCTGAACAGGGAATTGGACATGCTGTTACCTCTACAAAAATGGAAGGGCTGGCCTACTTGAGGGCCGCCGAATAACTATCTGGCTTGAAGCCAATCAGGGTTCTGTCGCCGAGATCAAGCACCGGGCGCTTGATCATCGAAGGTTGTGCGAGCATCAATTCAATGGCTTTCGACTGATCGAGATCGGCTTTGCGTTCGTCTTCGAGTTTGCGAAAGGTGGTGCCCGCACGGTTCAAAACCACCTGCCAACCGTGCTCGTTGCAC
>Ga0070754_10000832_pt1 | contig 26755 bp, 24 predicted proteins | sample VirMetDEL_Sep_01_FD_75181 | JGI IMG/M metagenome (GOLD analysis project Ga0070754, IMG submission 75181) | Aqueous microbial communities from the Delaware River and Bay under freshwater to marine salinity gradient to study organic matter... | ecosystem: Environmental > Aquatic > Marine >...
GTGACCGAGTCTGCATAGGCCTGCGAGGCGCCCGCCAGGCACAGGGCGAGTGTTGCTTTGGGGGTGATGCTGGACAGCTGCATGACGATTTCCTTGGCAATGAGTGGATACCCCGCCCCACCGAGAGATGGGACGCAAGTACCTAGACTTCCCTTGCCAACGGCTATTCGACAAACCGGATAAGCGGTCGCGAAACTGAACAGGCCCTGAACGGGCCTGGCTTGAAGGAGAAAAAGCTGACCGAACGAACAGCGATCTTCACCGGCTGAGACGCCGTCCGTTGGCGCCTTGCCGACTCAGTCCAGCTTGACCACTTTGGCCAGCACCACCTTCGGCCCCTTCATCTTCTTGACGATGATGCGCAGGCCATCGGTGTCGAGCACTTCCTCTTCATCGGGCATGCGCTTGAGCGTCTCGTAGATCAAGCCGGCGAGCGTCTCGGCCTCGATATGGTCTAGGTCGACGCCAAGCAACCGCTCGACCTTGGCCAGCGGCGTGTCGCCACGCACCAGCAGCTTGCCCGGCTGGTACGCGAGAATGCCGCGCTCTGTCTTGCGGTGTTCGTCCTGAATGTCGCCGACCAGTGCTTCGAGCACATCCTCCATGGTCAGGTAGCCGATCACCTTGCCATCGGCCTCCTCGACCAGGGCGAAGTGCGCACCACCCTGGCGGAACTGCTCGAGCAGCTGCGACAGCGGCATGTGGCGACTGACGCGCTCCAGCGGATGCATCAGATCCCCCAGCTTGAGCGCTGACGGCAACATCTCCAGCAGCGACAGATGCAGCAGCAGGTCCTTGATGTGCAGCACACCGACGAACTCGCCCTTGCTCTCGTCGAAGATCGGATAGCGGCTGTACTTGTGCCGGCGGAAGGTGGTGAACACCTGATCCAGGCTGGCGTTGAGTTCGAGAAAGACCAGGTCCTCACGGGAATTGGCCCAGTCCACCACTTCCAGCTCACCCAGCTCGACCGCCGAAGCCAGCACCCGCAGGTCCTGATCGTTGTCGCTGGTGGCGCGGCTGGAGTGCAGGATCAGCTTGAGCTCTTCACGGCTGTAGTGGTGCTCGTGATGCGGCCCCGGCTCGCCTTGCCCGGCGATACGCAAAATGGCGTTGGCACTGGCATTGAGGACGAAGATCGCCGGGTACATCAACCAGTAGAAGGCGTACAGCGGCGCGGCCGTCCACAGCGACAGCAGCTCCGGCTTGCGGATTGCCCAGGACTTGGGCGCCAGCTCACCGATGACGATGTGCAGGTAGGAAATGATCGAGAACGCGGCGAAGAAGGCGATACCGTGAATCAGTGCCGGCGACTCGACGCCGACCGCTACCAGCAGCGGCGTCAGCAACTCGGCGAAAGCCGGCTCACCGACCCAGCCAAGGCCCAGCGACGCCAGGGTGATACCCAACTGGCACGCCGATAGGTAGGCGTCCATCTGGTTGTGCACGGTGCGCAGGATGTGCCCGCGCCAGCCATGGGCCTCGGCCAGGGCATCGACCTTGGTCGCGCGCAGACGCACGATGGCGAACTCCGCGGCGACGAAGAAGCCGTTGAGCAGAACCAGAAACAGGGCGAACAACATGAGGCCGAAATCGGCGATATAGGCAGAAGCGGGAAGACTCGTGGAGGGGTCCATGAAGGTTCGGGTTGGCCAATGATCGCTAGAGGTTGGAGCTTCACCGCGGCGAATGCAAGCACTCAGCGCGCGCGCTGCACCACCTGCGCCGCGGCGAAATGGCAGGTAAAGGTACTGCCCTTGCCGGGAACGCTGCTGATCTCCAGATTGCCGCGATGACGCAGCAGCACATGCTTGACGATGGCCAGGCCCAGACCGGTGCCCCCCGTGTTGCTGGCACGGCTCGAATCCACGCGATAGAAGCGCTCGGTCAGGCGTGGCAGGTGTTTGGCCTCGATGCCCATGCCGGTGTCGCTGACGGCCAGGTGCGCGCCCTGCTCGTCGCCCCACCAGCGAATGCGAATGTCGCCACCGGCCGGGGTGTACTTCACCGCGTTGAACACCAGGTTGGAGAAGGCGCTGCGCAGCTCAGCCTCGCTGCCCTTGAGCTTGATATGCGCATCGGCCTCCAGGCTGATGCGGTGTAACTGATTGCCAGACAGCGCCTGGGCATCGTTCTTGATCGACAGCAGCATCAGATCCACCGCCACCGGCTGGTTGTCCGAGGGGTAATCGGTGGCTTCCAGCTTCGCCAGCAACAGCAGGTCATTGAGCAGGGTCTGCATGCGTGCACCCTGCTGCTGCATCTGCTGCAACGCCCGCAGCCAACGCGGGTTGACCGCCTCGACGTTGTCCAGCAGAGTTTCCAGATAGCCGGCGATCACCGTCAGCGGCGTGCGCAGCTCGTGGGAGACGTTGGCGACGAAGTCCTTGCGCATCTGCTCCAGCTGATACAGGCGGGTGACGTCGCGCACCAGCAACAAATGCTCGCGATTGCCATAGCGGGTGATATGGAACTGCAGGCGACGACGGTCGTTGGCCGGAGAGGGAATCTCCAGGGCATCGGCATAGTTGCCGCGCTCGAAGTACTCCTTGAAACGCGGGTCGCGCACCAGATTGGCCAGTTGCTGGCCGCTGTCCTGTGGCGTCTTCAGGCCGAGCAGGGTTTCGGCGGCGCGGTTCCACCACTCCAGGTTGCCCTGGCTGTCGAGCATGATCACCGCATCCTTGAGCGCCGCGGTGGACTCCTGCACACGGTCGATCACCGCCTGCAGACGGCCGCGGGCCTTCTGGTTACGCCGTTGCAGGTGGTAGATGCTGTCGAATACCTCGCCCCACAGGCCGTAGCCATCCGGCGGCGGCTCATCGGATTTGTGCTCGCGCAGCCATTTGTGCAGACGCAGCAGTTGGCTGAGCGTCCAGCCCAGATGGATGGCCAGGCCGCAGGCCAGCACCCAGGCATATTCGCCGGTGATGAAGCCCAGCAGCAGGCAGGCACCCACCAACAGCAACAGCCGACGCACCACGGCGCCACGCCAGTCTTGATTCACGATGGAGCGCATCCTTGTCGAGCGGCTGGCGTGAATTCACGCCAGCGATTAACCCTTGGTGGAGAAACGATACCCAGTCCCGCGCACGGTTTGTACCAGGTTTTCGTAGGCATCACCGAGGGCCTTGCGCAGGCGGCGGATATGCACGTCGACGGTACGCTCCTCGACGTAGACATTGCCGCCCCAGACCTGATCGAGCAACTGGCCACGGGTGTAGGCGCGCTCCTGATGGGTCATGAAGAACTGCAACAAACGGTATTCGGTCGGGCCCATCTCGGCCGGCTTGCCGTCGATGGTCACACGGTGGCTGATCGGGTCGAGCAACAGGCCGCCCACTTCGATCGGCGCCTCACCGTCACTGGGGCCGGCACGACGCAGCACGGCCTTGAGGCGGGCGACCAGCTCGCGCGGCGAGAACGGTTTGGTGATGTAGTCGTCGGCACCGACTTCCAGCCCCTGGATCTTGTTGTCCTCTTCGCCCTTGGCGGTAAGCATGATGATCGGGATATCGCTGGTCAGCTCGTCGCGCTTGAGGCGGCGAGCCAGCTCGATGCCGCTGGTGCCGGGCAGCATCCAGTCGAGCAGAATCAGGTCAGGTTTACGGTCGACGATAACGGCGTGGGCCTGCTGGGTATTCTCCGCTTCCAGGCACTCGTAACCGGCCATCTCCAGGGCCACCGCGATCATCTCGCGGATCGGTGCTTCGTCATCGACGATCAGGATTTTCTTGCCAACCATGGGGCCTTAGCCTCTATTCGTTCTCTGTCTGCGCCGCATTAGATAACGAAATTATTGCAGCGATATGACAGGTGCGCGGCACGGCTCAACGTAGCGCGTAGTCCAGCACGATGCCAACGAAGATCGCCAGGCCCGCCCAGTGGTTGTGCAGGAAGGCCTTGAAGCAGACCATCGGCTCGCGCCGGCGGGTCACGTGGAACTCCCAGGCGAAGCAGGCAGCGGCCACCAGCAGGCCGAGGTGGAAGTACAGGCCCAGCTCGAAGCGCGCGCCGGCCAGGAACAGGCACAGCAGCGCCATGCCCTGCAGGGTGGCGATGATCAGGCGGTCGGCATCACCGAACAGGATGGCGGTGGACTTCACCCCGATCTTCAGGTCGTCCTCACGGTCGGCCATGGCGTAGTAGGTGTCGTAGGCCACGGTCCACAGCAGGTTGGCGATGTACAGCAGCCAGGCCTCGGGCGGCGGCAGCTCGCCGGTGACGGCGCTGAAGGCCATCGGCATACCCCAGGAGAACGCGGCACCGAGCACCACCTGCGGGTAGAAGGTGTAGCGCTTCATGAAGGGGTAGCAGGCGGCCAGGGCCAGGCCGCCGAACGACAGCCAGATGGTGGTGGCATTGGTGAACAGCACCAGCACGAAGCTCAGCGCCACCAGCACGGCGAACAGCACCAGCGCCTCGCGCGGCTGGATCTTGCCACTGGCCAGCGGCCGCAACTGGGTGCGGCTGACGTGGCCGTCGAAGTTGCGGTCGGCGTAATCATTGATCACGCAGCCAGCAGCCCGCATCAGGATCACGCCGGTAACGAAGATGAACAGGTTCTTCACGCTCGGCATGCCATCGGCCGCGACCCACAGCGCCCACAGGGTCGGCCACAGCAACAGGTAGATGCCGATGGGCTTGTCCAGGCGCATCAGCTGGATGAAGTCCCAGGCGCGCGGGTGCAGGCGGGTGGTCGATTGCAGCAGGCGGGTGTACATCGCGGCGTCTCCGTGCAGGTTGCGCGGATTATACGAGGGTTGCTGGCGTAGGGTGGACCGGGGCGAGTATTCATCCACAATCACAGCCGCGAATTGCGGCGGCGCCTTCGGATCGTGGCACGTCGCGCAGATGGCTGATGGAAAACGCTGCGCGGTTTTCCGCCCTAGGCGTCAATACCCGCTGCCGGCCAGAACGCCGGCAGAAATACCTCGACGACCAATACACCGAGCGCACCGCGACTGAAGCAGGAGCGCCGCGCCCAGAGGCGCTCTTCGCGCACCTCGTCCGGCAGCCAGGCCGCCGGATAGCGACAGGCCTGCAACTCGCCACGGTCGAAAGCCCGGTCACTGAACAGCAGCTCACCCAGCGAGCGACTGCCCAACTCCGCCAGGTTCAACCCGGAACCTTCCAGCACGCTGCGCGCGGCGACACTGCGGGCGAATACCCAGGGTTGCTCATTGCCACGCAGATACACCTCACGCACCCAGCCCTGGCTGCCATCGGCCACGCCGAGCAGCGCGCATTCGTCATTGCGCAGGCGCTGCCAGCCTTCCTGCAGTGGCGTCACCGAGAAGCCGTCGTGCGACAGCGCGGTCAGGCGCCGGGTCAGTGAATCCTCGTTGAACAGCCAGTCGCGCACACCGGCAACCGGCTGCGGATGCAGCTGGGCATGGGTCAACCAGCGTGGAGGATGGGCAAGGGCGGAGTGAGACACGAAGAGCAGTCACCATGAAGCGGACGCGGGAGTCTAGCACGACGCCGCAGCCCGTTTAGCGCTCCCTGACAGCGCAGACCCTCCCAGAACAGGTCGCCCCTCTCAGCTCTCGACTGTTGCGGTCACGCAATACTTGATCAGCCTGCAGCAACTGCCGCCTAGGGACCGTGCCGCCAGCATGGCCAAGGCAAAGCTCTGCGGAGTATCACCTCCGACACCCGCCAGCACTGCGCAAGCCGATCCTTCAACCTTGCCCACGATGGACAGCGATGCCTGCATGGCGCTGACGATAGACGGCACGGCAAACCCGCTTTGCCCGTGATGCGGACAGAGCGGCTATCGGCTAGAAGAGGCTTAGCGTATAGCTGATGATCAGGCGGTTCTCGTCGATATCGGTGCGGTAGTTGGAGCGAGCGGTGGCATTGCGCCAACGTATACCGACTCCTTTGAGCACACCACTCTGCACGACATAGGCCAGATCCAGGTCGCGCTCCCAGTCCTTGCCTTCGAACCCTCGTCCGGTATCGACACTGTCGCCCTTCACGTAGCGCAGGGTGCTGGTCAGGCCGGGGATACCGAGCACTGCAAAGTCGTAGTCGTAGCGCACCTGCCAGGAGCGCTCGCCGGGGGCGGAGAACTCGTAGGTGGGCAAGGTATTACCCATGGGGTTGGTGTTGGCGCCCAACTGGATAAAGCCATCGTCACCGTCGATACGCTGGTGGCCGAGGTAGAAGGTATGCCCACCGTGCTTGGCCGACAGCAAGGCATAGGTCGACCTGTTATCCAATTTGCCGGCGATGCTGCGCCCCTCGTCACGGGTGTCGAAATAACCGGCATTGAGGCCCAGGGTCCAGTTACCCAACGGCTAGGCATGCTTGAGGCTGTAGAAGCGCTGTGCGTAGATGTCCTCCAACTGGGCCTGCCAGATGCCGACGCTGGTGCGCTTGTCATTGAAGCTGTAATCCGCGCCCAGGTAGTTGAAACGGTCGCTGGTGAAGCGGGCGATGCGTGCCGGGTTGATCGGGTCATTGATCAGCCCGTACATCTCCTGGCGGTCGGTGGAGTCGCGCAGGCTGGTGGAACGCATCTGCCCGGCCTGTAGGGTCAGCCCCGGAATTTCGTTGGAAACCAGCGAAGCGCCCTGATAGGTCGGCGGCAACAGACGCAGGTCACTGTGCACCAGCACTGGCAAGTTCGGCCTCAGCTCGCCGACCTTCAACTCGGTCTTCGACAGTTTTACCTTGAGTGCTGCGCCCATCCGCCCGTACTCGTCGGCCGCACGCCCATCATGTACCGGCAGCAGCCCACTTCTGGTGTGCCCCCGCCCGCCATCGAGCTTGATCCCGTAAAGCCCCAGTACATCGACGCCTACGCCTAACGGGCCCGAGGTATAGCCGGAGCGAAAATCGAAGATGAAGCCTTGAGCCCACTCCTGGGTACGGGACTGCGTGCTGCTGCCCACGATGCCGGAATAGTCGCGACTGAAGAAATAGTTGCGAAATTGCAGGTCTGCATGAGAACCCTCGATGAAACCGCCCTCTTCAGCCTGGGCAGAAAAGCTCAGACCGGCAGCCAGACAACTGCCGAAAACACGACGCAGATCAATCATGTCAATTCCCCAAAAAACGGGCACGAGTGCACCCCGCCACCAGTGAATGTGGCAAACAAAAGGATGTGATTTGTAAAAGGACCGGAGCGTGAGGTGTCACGCCCCGGTAGGGCCAGGAGGCTATTCTGGCTAGCGATTGACCAGCTTGGCTGGCAAGGCGATCACCAGCAGGCAGCTGAGAATCAGGCAACCGGCGAAGAACCACAGCGCGGCGTGGCTGGTACCGGTCAGGTCGGTTACCAGGCCCATCAGCGAGTTGCTCACCAGGCCGGCGATGTTGGCCACCGAACAGGCCAGGGCGAAGCCGGTCGCCGCTGCCGTGCCCTTGAGGAAGGTTGCCGGCAGGCTGAAGAACACCGGCACGGCGCCGATGATCGCGGCCGAGGCGATGGCGAACAGCGTCACGGTCATCACCAGGTTGTGGCTGAACAGGGTGCTGCCGGCCATGGCGGCCGCACCTACGATGAAGGGCACGATAATGTGCCAGCGGCGCTCACGATGACGGTCCGAGCTCGCGCCGATCAGCAGCATGCCGGCCAGCGCCGCCAGGCTGGGAATGGCCGTCAGCAGGCCGATATGGAAGGTATCGGCGACCCCGGTGTTGCGGATGAAGGTCGGCATCCAGAAGCCCATGGCGTAGGCGCTGAGCAGGATGGAGAAGTCGATGCCGCCGAGCATCCACACCTTGATGTTGAAGAAACCGTCACGAAAGCTGTGCTTGCTGTCCTTGCCTTCCGCATCGTCCGCTGCCAGGTCACTGGTCAGTTGTGCCTTCTCTTCGGCACTGAGCCACTTCGCCTGATTGAAGTGGTTGGGCAGTGCCCAGAAGGTCAGGATGCCGAGCAGCACACTGGGGATCGCCTCGAGCAGGAACAGCCACTGCCAGCCACGCAGGCCATTGACCTGGTCGAAGTGGTTCATGATCCAGCCGGAAATCGGCCCGCCGATCACACTGGACAGCGGCAGACCGATCATGAACAACGCGATGATGCGCCCGCGCCGGTAAGTCGGGTACCAGGTGGTCAGGTAGTACAGCACGCCTGGCAGGAAGCCGGCTTCGGCGGCACCGAGCAGGAAGCGGACGATGTAGAACTGGGTAGTGGTGGTGACGAACATGGTGCACGCCGACAACAGGCCCCAGGTGATCATGATGCGAGCGATCCAGACCTTGGCGCCGACCTTCTCCAGCACCAGATTGCTGGGCACTTCAAAGAGGATGTAGCCGACGAAGAACAGCCCCGCCCCGAGGCCGTAGGCCGCCTCGCTGAACTGCAGGTCGCTGAGCATCTGCAGCTTGGCGAAACCGACGTTGATACGATCCAGATAGGCGGCGAGGTAGCAGAAGCACAGGAAAGGGATCAGTTTCCAGGTCACTTTGCGGTACAGCTCGAACGAGCTGTCGGCAGCACTGCCCACGGCAGTGCTGGTAGCGGGTACGTAAGGCATTTGCGTTGTCTCCTGGCGGTGACTTGTGGTTTTTGTTGAAGCCAGCAGTTGTCGACGCTTTGAGCGTCGCAAAGGCGACTTCCCAGGGCAGCGTCAGTGCCATGCATGCATGGCGATCGCCCTCTTCGGTGCGATCAATGGAGAGGGCGGCGTACCGCCAGCTCCTTATGGGTGAATCAGCGGACGAGCCGTTCGAGATAGCTCAGCGTCTCCTGCACGCTCACAACATCGCCGTACTTGCTGTCGATGTCGAAGAGGTTGGCCTCATGGGGCGCCTGATGGCGATCACCGACGCACTCGCGCACGACGATGGTGCGAAAACCATGCTGCACCCCGTCGACGGCGCTGGCGCGTATGCATCCACTGGTCGAACAGCCCGCCAGAATCAGGGTGTCGATACCCTGGGCATGCAACTGCGCAGCCAGACTCGTGCCGAAAAACACACTGGCGTACTGCTTGGTGACCACCTGCTCCCCCGGCAGCGGAGCGACCGGCGGACAGAACTCGGCCAGCGGATTACCGTCGACCATGTCCTTCATTACCGGCGCCTTGCGCACCCACATGCCGCCGTCGGCACAATCGGCGGCCTGATAGCGAATATTGCTGTGCACCAGCGTGATGCCCAGCCGGCGCGCCGCTTCGAGCAACGCCACCGACTGTTCCACGGCGCTGACCACACCGGGCGCGTACAGCGGTGCACCTGGCGTGGTGTAGCCTTGCATGAAGTCGATCATCAGCAGGGCCGGCCGCGCTCCAAAACCGATACGCTGCCCCCAAACGCCCTGATAGTTGTCGCTAAGGCTCTGCGCGCTCATGGCGTTCTCCTCAGTAGGCGCCGGACAACAGCGCACCGGCACCGGGCACGATCGGTTCCAGATCCAGCGCCTTGAGCATGCAATAGGTGGTGGCGATGGCCGCCGTGACCACCGGCTTGCCGGTCAGCGCCTCGACCTTGGCCACCGCCGGCAGCGACTGCATCTGTACGCAGGCGGACAGCACCACCACATCGACGCCCTCCAGGTTCATGCCGGCGACGATGTCCGGCAGGTTGGCCGGGTCGTGGCGCGCCACCTGCAAGTTGTCGGGGATTTCCAGGGCCCGCCAGTCGACCACCTCGAAGCCTTCCTCGCGGATGTAGTCGACCACCAGTTCGGTGAGCGGCTTCATGTAGGGCGCGACGATGGCGATGCGCTTGGCCTTCATCACCTTGAGCGCCTCGACCAGCGCGCCGGCGCTGGTGATCACCGGCGAGTTGGCATCGTTGTCGACCGTCACCTGGCGCAGGCGCTTTTCCGACTGGCGATGGTAGCCCAGGCCCATGGCCATGATCGCCACCAGGCAGGCATAGCCGAGCACGTCGACCTTGGCGTCGGACAGCTCCAGCGCGCAGCGATCGGACTCGGCGTCCATGGCCGCCAGCTCTTCCTTCTTAACCTGTTTCATGCGCATGCGCGCCGAGTGAAAGGTGAAGCGCTCCGGGCGGATGGCCTGGCGCGCGGTGAGCATCGCCGGGATCTCGGTTTCCATGGTGGTGTTGGAGCTCGGCACGATCTGGCCGATGCGATAGAGCCTGTTCATGGCAGCACCTCGTGGTGAATGGGTTGCCCGAGAAAATCGCCGAAGGCAGCGAAGAAGCCGCCCAGGTCATCCCAGGGAATCATGTGCCCGGCATCGCGGACCCGGGCGATCTGCAGATCCGCCTTGAGCTCTTGCAGCTCGTCCTCGTCAACCGCCTCGATCACCCCGCCGCGCCCGGCCACCATCAGCAGCGCTGGCTGCTGCACGGCGGGCAGGTACTGGTGGATATCCACGCTGTGAAACTCTTCGAAGGCCTGCACGATGGCCGGCTCGTAACAGGTGTGCAGCCACTCGGCACGCAACTGCAGTTGCTCGGGGCTCCAGCTCGGGCAGAAGGCTTTCATCGCCTCGGCATCCATGCCCTGCTCCGCCTGGCGGATGGAGTCGACGTACCAGGGCAGCTTGCTCGGATAGTCGCGGCGCCCCGGCCCGGACACGGGCGGATCGATCAGCACCAGGCGCTCCAGACCCGCGGCGCCCATTGCCGCTGCACGAATGGCGAAACGCGCGCCCATCGAGTGGCCGAGCAGGCTGTAGCGCTCGAAGCCCAGGGCGGCCGCGAAGGCGATGATGTCCGCGGCGCAGGTGTCGGTGTCGTAGGCCAGCTGCGGCCCGCCGGAGGACAAGCCACGGCCGCGCACATCGAGGATGTAGGTATCGAACTGGCGGCCCAGCACGTCGCCAACGAAGCCCCAGGTAATGGCCGGGCTGGTGATGCCGGGCACCAGCAGCAGCACCGGTCCCTGCCCGCCGTAACGCAGGTAGTGCTGGCGGATGCCGTTGGCCGGTACGTTGCCGCCACCGATCAGGGTGCTCATGCCGCTACCCCGCTTTTCAGCGGCTGGGCATAGACGTCATAACCGTAGACCCAGGCCGGGTCCTCCTGGGTACGCAGGAAGGTGTTGGCGTTGGACACTGCCTGCACGCGCGACGCACGCTCCTTGCGGTTGGCCTCGTAGAGTTCGAACGCGGTGCGATAGTCCGTCAGCCCGGTTTCCTGCAGGCAGCGGGTGAGCATCGCCGCGTCTTCGATGGCCATGCCGGCGCCCTGGGCCATGTGCGGCTTCATCGGGTGGCAAGCGTCGCCCAGCAAAACCAGCCGGCCACGGCTCCACAGCGGCAGCGGGTTGCGGTTGCGCAGCGGCCACTTGGTGATGTCCTCGGTGGAACGGATCAGCTTCTGCACCGTGGGGTGATACCCCTCGAACGCCGCCAGCATTTCTTCCTGGCTGCTGTCCACGTAGTTGCCCTGGAAGTCCCAGGCCTCGTGCGGCACGCCGGTGACGAAGTAGTACTCATCGCGCTTGGCGGTGGTGTGATAGACCATCATGTGGCGGTCATCGGTCCACCACTTCACGCAGGGCTCGAACAGGTCGGCGTGGCGCACCAGGCTCTCGCCGCGAATCAACGCGCGGTGCGCGACCCAACCGCTGTAGATCGGCGCTTCGGCGCCCAGCAATTCTTCGCGGATCTTCGAATGAATGCCGTCGGCACCGATGACGATATCAGCCGTGGCCTGAGTGCCGTCGGTGAAGCTCAGGCGCACCTGGTCGCCCTCGTCGACGATGGTCTCCAGCTTCTTGCCGAACTGCACCGAGCCCGGTGCGATGCTGCTGATCTGCAAGGCATGCATGTCACCGCGATGCACCGTGATGTAGGCCGCGCCGTACTCCCGGCGAGCGAACTCACCCAGGGGAATGCGCGACAGGTAGTCACCGCTGATACCGTCGCGGCTGTGCCAGAACTCCGGGTGCGAGCCCATCTGCTCCAGCGGCTGCTCCAGTCCCATGCGGCGGAAGATCTTCATCACGTTCGGGCCGACATGGATACCGGCCCCCAGACGCGCGAACTCCGGCGACTGCTCGTACACGGTCACCTCGAAGCCAGCCTGTTGCAGCAAGGTGGCGGCGGCTGCCCCCCCGAGGCCGGCGCCGACGATGGCGATTTTCTGTTGAGCCCCCATGGGCATCTCTCCTCTTCTTGGGTACGACACGGGAAGACTCCCGCAAAACAATTACAGTGTATGCACTGTATTTTTGAAAAGTGAAGAGATTTCCTGAATTATTTTTATCGTGGTCTTAGAAAACTCAAAAAACCATAAAACACCAACAAATATGGCTATTTGAGTAGATATGTAACGCACCGACAGAAAGATTGCCAATCGCGCAAGCATGATGTTTTATCTTAGACAAATAGAGTGAGCACTCTATAAAAATGCACCAACAGCTAGCAGCCCGATCCACGATGGTGCACCCCAGCGCAGAGCCCACCAGGAGAATTGCCATGCCGGTAAGCGATAGTGAACTGACCCAGATGTTCGAGCAGGTGTTGACCCTTTCCCGCGTCGACGAAACCCAGAGCGTGGCCATTCTCAAGAGCCATTACTCCAACCCGCGCACCGTGCGCGCGGCGATGGACGCCGCGCAGCGCCTTAAAGCCAAGGTGTATGCAGTCGAGTTGCCGTCCTTCAACCACCCGCGCGCGATGGGCAATGACATGACCGCCTACTGCGGCGACACCGCGCTGACCGGCAATCTGGCAGCCCAGCGCGCCCTGGAAGCGGCCGACCTGATCGTCGACACCATGATGCTGCTGCATTCGCCCGAGCAGGAGCAGATCCTCAAGACCGGCACACGCATCCTGCTGGCCGTGGAGCCACCGGAAGTACTGGCGCGCATGCTGCCGAGCGAGGACGACAAGCGCCGCGTGCTGGCCAGCGAGGTGCTGCTCAAGCAGGCGCGCAGCATGCACGTGCGCTCCGCTGCGGGCAGCGACTTCCACGCCGAGCTGGGCCAGTACCCGGCCGTCACCGAATACGGCTTCGCTGACGAGCCGGGACGCTGGGATCACTGGCCCAGCGGCTTCCTGTTCAGCTGGCCCAACGAGGAAAGCGCTCAGGGCACGCTGGTGCTGGATGTCGGCGACATCGTGCTGCCGTTCAAGAACTACTGCCGCGAGCGCATCACCCTGGAGATCGACAAGGGCTTCATCACCGGCATCCACGGCGGCTTCGAGGCCGAGTACCTGCGCGACTACCTGAAATACTTCAAGGACCCGGAGGTGTACGGCATTTCCCACATTGGCTGGGGCCTGCAACCACGCGCACAGTGGACGGCCATGGGCCTGCACGATCGCAACGACGGCATGTGCATGGATGCGCGCGCCTTCTACGGCAACTTCCTGTTCTCCACCGGGCCGAACACCGAAGTCGGCGGCACTCGCAAGACCCCCTGCCATCTGGATATTCCGCTGCGCAACTGCGACATCTATCTGGACGACCAGGCCGTGGTACTGGCCGGTGACGTGGTTTACCCGCCAGCATCAAAGGTCGGCTGACAAGACGTCGTGGAGGCCTCAAGGGAGAGAAGCTCCGCCTGACGCGGAGCGCTCCCCGACGCCATCCCAATACCCCGATAAAACACCTCACCGCCTTGCCCGGTTATACTCGCCTCCCAGCAATTGGAAGCGAATTTTCCCATGTCGATCGACGATTCGTCTGGCAACACCTATCAGGTCACCGAACAGATCGGCCACTTGCTGCGCAAGGCTTATCAACGCCATACCGCGATTTTTCAGCAGAACGCCTGCGACGCACAACTCACGTCCATTCAGTTCGTCACCCTGTGTGCGCTGCGCGACCACGGCCCCAGCTCGCAAGCCGAGCTGATCAAAGCCACCGCAGTCGATCAGGCCACCATCCGCGGCATCGTCGAACGCCTCAAGGCCCGCGACCTGATTGCCTTGTCGCCGGATCCCAGCGACAAACGCAAGGTTATCGTCGAGCTGACCGAAGCGGGCAGCGCCCTGCTCGGCGAGATGATCCCCTGCGCCCAGCAGATCAGCGAACTGACCATGGGCAGCCTCAACCCCGGCGAACGCATCGCCATCCTCTACCTGCTGCGCAAGATGAACGACAGCAGCGAATAGGCCTGCCGCCCTTCTCGACATCGCCGCGCGGCAACGAATCGTCGCGCTCGAAATCTGCGCAGCAGCGCTCGACATCAACGTCGCCCAGTCATGCCTAGCCCGTTACTTGCGTACCAAAACGAAATTTTCGCGCAGTAAGCACTTAACGAAAGAAAAGCCTATTTCCTGGGTATTGCGGTAACGCCGGGAACTGGGCAGATGAGGCAGCAAGGCATCCCATGGAAAAGACCCTGACCCTGCAGGTGAATGGGGAAACGGTGCAGCTCAGTGCTGAACCGCAGACCCCACTGCTGTACATCCTGCGCAACGATCTGGCCCTCAATGGCCCCAAGTACGGCTGCGGCCTTGGCGAATGTGGCGCCTGCACGGTCATCGTCGATGGCCGCGCCACGCGCTCGTGCGTGTTTCCCGTCGGCGGCGCCATCGGTCGCAGCGTTACCACCCTGGAAGGCCTCGGCAGCCGGCAATGCCCTGATCCGGTGCAGCAAGCCTTCATCACCGAACAGGCGGCGCAATGCGGTTACTGCCTCAACGGCATGATCATGACCATCAAAGCGCTGCTGCTACGCGATCCCAACCCCAGCGACGAACAGCTGCGCAATGAGCTATCGGCCAACCTGTGTCGCTGCGGTACCCACGTTGAAATCATGCGCGCCGCCCTGCGCGCCGCCGGCCGCCCGGCCGCCCCGCACGGAGACAGCCCATGCAAATGACGCTAGAGCAATGGCTCGCCCAACCCGACGTCTTGCTGGTCGTCGATACCATCCAGCCACCATCCGGCCCCATGCCCAAAGGCCAGAGCGCCACGCTCAAACCCAAGGAGCTGGGCCTGTTCCTGGCCATCACCGGCGCCGGCCAGGTGTACGCCTTCAATGGGCACGTGGACCTGGGCACGGGTATTCGCACCTCGCTGGCGCAGATCGTCGCCGAGGAGCTGTACCTGCAGCTTGATCAGGTCGAGATGGTATTGGGCGACACCGAACGCGCGCCCAACCAGGGCGCCACCATCGCCAGCGTCACCATCCAGATCAGTGCCGTGCCCTTGCGCAACGCCGCCGCCGAAGCACGCCGTCATCTACTGCAACTGGCCAGTGAGCGTTGGCAGACGCCGGGCGACCAACTGAACCTGGAGGGCGGTGTGTTCAGCCATCCCGACGGGCGCCAGCTGGGTTTCGGCGAGCTGATCACCGGCCAGCATATTCGCCTGGAGATCAGCGGCGATGCACCGCTCAAACCGGCCAGCGAATACCGCCTGGTCGGCCAGGGCGCGGCCCGCGTCGACATTCCGGCCAAGGCCACCGGCGAGCTCACCTACGTGCACGACATGCGCCTGCCAGGCATGCTCCACGGTCGCGTCATTCGCCCGCCCTATGCCGGTTACGACAGTGGCGATTTCGTCGGCAACAGCCTGCTCTCGGTGGATGAGAGCTCCATCGCAGACCTTCCTGGCATCGTTGCCGTGGTAGTGATCCGCGACTTCGTCGGTGTGGTCGCCGAGCGCGAGGAACAAGCCATCCGCGCCGCCCAGCAACTGCGCATGGAGTGGAAACCCTGGCAGCAGAAGTTGCCCGACCTGCGTGATGTCGCCCAGGCCATTCGCGACAACCCGCGCATCGCCCGCACCGTGCTGGACAAGGGCAATGTCGAGCAGGCGTTGAACGAAGCCGACCAGCGCCTCACCCGCACCTACCTGTGGCCCTACCAGTTGCACGCGTCCATCGGCCCGTCCTGCGCCCTGGCCGACTACAGCGAGCAACATTCGCGGGTCTGGTCCGGCACGCAAAACCCGCACCTGTTGCGCGCCGACCTGGCCTGGTTGCTGGAATGCGACGAGCGCCGCATCGAGATCATCCGCATGGAAGCCGCGGGCTGCTACGGCCGCAACTGCGCCGACGATGTCTGCGCCGATGCGCTGCTGCTCTCGCGCGCCGTGGGTAAGCCGGTGCGCGTGCAGCTGACCCGCGAGCAGGAACACGTCTGGGAGCCCAAGGGCACCGCGCAACTGATGGAAGTGGATGGCGGCCTGAACGCCGATGGCAGCATCAGCGCCTACGACTTCCAGACCAGCTACCCCTCCAACGGCGCACCAACCCTGGCCCTGCTGCTGACCGGACGGGTCGAACCGCTGCCGATGATGTTCGAAATGGGTGATCGCACCTCGATACCGCCCTACGACTACGAGCACATGCGCGTGACCATCAACGACATGGCGCCGTTGGTGCGCGCCTCGTGGATGCGTGGCGTCTCGGCGCTGCCCAACAGTTTCGCCCATGAGTCGTATATCGACGAGCTGGCCTTCGCGGCGGGCGTCGACCCCGTGCAATACCGCCTGCAGCATCTGGACGATCCCCGCGCCAAGGAGCTGATCGAAGCCACCGCCGCGCGCGCTGGCTGGCAGCCGCACACCCAGCCGCAGCAGACTCCGGCCGAGGGTGACGTGCTGCGCGGTCGCGGCTTTGCCTACGCGCGCTACATCCACAGCAAGTTCCCCGGTTTTGGCGCGGCCTGGGCGGCCTGGGTCGCTGACGTGGCGGTGGACAGGCGCACCGGCGAAGTGGCGGTGACCCGCGTGGTGATCGGCCACGACGCCGGCATGATGATCAACCCCGACGGCGTGCGCCATCAGATCCACGGCAACGTGGTGCAATCCACCAGCCGCGTGCTCAAGGAGCAGGTGCAGTTCGAGGAGTCCAAGGTCGCCAGCAGCGAATGGGGCACCTACCCGATCCTCACCTTCCCGGAAGTGCCGGCCATCGACGTGATGATGATGCCGCGCCAGAGCGAGCCGCCCATGGGCAGTGGCGAGTCGGCCTCGGTGCCCAGCGCCGCGGCCATCGCCAATGCCATCTATGACGCCACCGGCCTGCGCTTTCGCGAACTGCCGATCACCGCCGAACGGGTAAGATCGGCCCTTAATGGCAGCTCGCCAAGTGAAGACGCGCCCGCCACGGCAACCGGCAGGAAACGCAGCAAATGGTGGCTAGGCGGCCTGGCCGGTGTATTCGGCACCGCGCTGGGCCTGGTCGCCACCGCCATGCCCTGGCGCGCCGAAATCGCCCCGGTGGCACCCGCCGCGCCTGGCACCTGGTCCGCCGCGACGCTGGAGCGCGGCCGCTTGCTGGCAGCAGCCGGTGATTGCGCGGTGTGCCATACCGCCCCAGACGGGGCGACGAATGCCGGTGGCCTGGCCATGGAGACGCCGTTCGGCACGCTGTACAGCACCAACATCACCCCGGACCGGGAAACCGGCATCGGCACCTGGTCATTCGGCGCCTTCGAGCGCGCGATGCGCGAAGGTATCAGCCGCGACGGTCGCCACCTTTACCCGGCCTTTCCCTACACCGCCTTTCGCAACATCAGCGATACCGACATGCAGGCGCTCTACGCCTACCTGATGTCGCAAGCGCCGGTGAAACAAGCGGCCCCCACCAACCAGATGAGCTTCCCGTTCAACATCCGCCCGCTGATGGCCGGCTGGAATACGCTGTTTCTTGGCCGCGGCGAATACCAGGCCGATACCAGCCGCACCGAGCAGTGGAACCGTGGCGCCTACCTGGTCAATGGCCTAGGTCACTGCGCTGCCTGCCACTCGCCACGCAACCTGCTAGGTGCGGAAAAGACCGGCAAGGCCTTTCTGGCTGGCGGCATGGTCGACGGCTGGGAAGCGCCAGCCTTGAATGCCCTGAGCAGCAGTGGCGTGCCCTGGACGGAGGCCGAGCTGAGCGAATACCTGAGCAGCGGCTTCTCCAGCCGCCACGGCGTGGCAGCCGGCCCCATGGGGCCGGTGGTCAGCGAACTGGCCACATTGCCGAAAAGCGATGTGGACGCCATCGCCCACTACCTGGTGTCACTGGATAGCAACACGGCTTCGAGCGCCATGGCGGTCGCCACCCATAGCGTCGATACGCTGTCGGTGAATCGTGGCCAGCGCATCTTCGAAGGCGCCTGCCTGGCATGTCACAGCGACGGCAAGGGCCCGCATCTGTTCGGCGTCAGCCCGTCGATGGCGGTCAACAGCAACGTCCACAGCGCCATCCCCGACAATCTGCTGAACGTCATCCTGCACGGTATCGACAAACCGGCTACGCCTGATCTGGGCTACATGCCGGCGTTCAAGGACAGCCTCAGTGATCGCCAAGTGACTGATCTGGCGAATTACCTGCGCCATCGCTTCGCCAGCGAACTACCGGCCTGGAGCGACCTGGCGCATAAGGTCGCACACGTGCGCGCCAATCCAGGTAGCCATTGATGAACCCTGCGCCGATCAGCCAGCCGTTCGCGCCAGCCCACGCAGCACCAGATCGGAAATGAACTCCAGCCAATGCTGCTTTTCCTCGGTGGAAGCCAGCGCTTCATCGAGGAAACAGCTCAGGGTGTGCAGGTTCGAGTTATAGAAATAGCAAAGCGAGGCGATCATCAGGTACACGTGGCGAATATCGATATCGTCACGAAACAGCCCCTGCGCCTGCCCGGCCTTCACGATTGGCTCAAGCATGCCCACGGCAGTACCGGATAGCGCCCGCAAGTTGCTCGATTTGCGCGCATGGATGCCTTGCAACAGGTTCTCCGTGCCGAGAATCGTGATGAACTCTGGGTGCTTGAGGTAGTAATTCCAGGTAAATGCGACCAGATCGCGGATCGCCTGCTGCGGATCCGCCAGGTCGAAACGCTGGCGTGCCTCGGCGCGATTGAACTGGGCGTAGATATGCTCCAGCACACTGACGAACAGCTCATCCTTGCTGCCGAAGTAGTAGTAGATCATCCGCTCGTTGCACTGCGCCTGACTGGCGATCTGCTCGGTGCGCGCACCGGCATAACCCTGGCGGCTGAACACCTTGACCGCCGCCTTGAGGATTGCCGTCCGGCTGCGATCAGCCTGTGCGGCTCGAGTCCCGGCCTTGGCTTTTTCCATGCTGTGCTCCGCAGACTGAAACGATGGCGGAGTATGCGCTATCCACCCTGCAGCACCAATCCCGTCACTCCGGCCCGCGGCACGTTTTGCCGCGCAGCTACCGCTCAGTATAGCTGCGGCGTATACAGCTGCGCCGAGCCAGGCTCGCCGAGCAACTGTTCGAGAATCTCGTTATGCATGGCCAGCAGTTTGCCGTTGCGCTCGTTGAGGCGCTTGCACTGGCCAGCCAGCTGGCCGAGTTGCTCCCAGGTGAGGGCGAGGTGATTGCGCTGGGTTTGCGGATAGCGCGCCAGCAACTTGTGCATGGCACTGTGGCCGCTGCCCAGTTGGAAGGCGGCCAGGACCTTGCTGCGGCGCTCGCCCCGCGCCTTGGCCTGATCCACCAGTGGCAGGATCTGCTCGTTGAGCAGATCGATCTGCCGGCTGTCACGCTTGAGCAACTGCTGATACAGCTCCTGCATCAGCCCGCGCAGGGCAAGGTAGTCGGCGCAGTCCTGATGCAGATCCTGCTCGACCACCTGAAGCAGCTGTTGCTCACGCGCAGTGGTCACGCATCGCTACCGCTGTGATAGGTCAGCATGCTGCCGGCCAACGCGGCCGGATCGCTGTTCAGTTCGCCGCGCGCGAGTGCGGCCTTGAGCTGGGCAACCTTGTCCAGATCGACGTCCGGCAGGTTGCGCAGGGCGTCTTGCAGTTGCTCCAGGCGTGGCTCCTCGCTGGCACTGCTGCGGGCATTGCCACTGTGCTGCGGGCGGGCGCTCTGCACCTGCGCCGGTGCATCGCTGGGCAGGTTGAGACTGGGCTTGAGATGCCGGCTGATTTCCATGATTCGAATCCAACTCGCGTGGTGTTATGACTCAAGAGCGACCGAGGGCGGCGAGAACTTAAACACGCCGCCGAAAATTAACTGACCTGGGTTCGCCACCAGGCCTGCGCGGCCAGACCATCCTGAATCTTCTGTTCCTGGCGGGCAAGCAGGTCCTGCCACTCGCCCATCTTGCCCTCGAGAAACTGGGTGATGACCTTTTCACTGCGCATCGCCGCGAGCAACTCGCGCTGAATGCGCGCCAGGTTCTCCTCGGCCAGCGCCAGCTCGCGGCGCTGCAGCTCGACCATCTTGTACAGGGTCGCCTTGTAGCGCTGCTGATTGTCGCGCTGCAGTGGCGTAGTCATCGGCACGCTGAAACCGCACAGGCGGCTGAGGCCGGTGATGTTGTTGCGATAGCGCTGACAGAGATTCTGCTGATAGCTGACCCGTCCGAGCATCTGCTGCACGCGGTTGCCACGCAGGCTGGCCAGGCGCCCAAGCACTTCTAGCTGCTCTTTCATTTGATGATGCTCTGCAAGGTGGCGATGCTGGCACCGAGTTCGGCACTGGCGCCGACCTCCTGGCGCAGGAAGCGTTCGAGGCTGGGCGCCAGTTGCACGGCGCGATCGGTCTTGGCGTCCATGCCCGGGGTGTAGCCACCCAGCGGGATCAGTTCCTTGATCTTCTGGAAGGTGCTGTAGAACTCCTTGAACTGGCGCCCGGCCGCCAGGTGCGCGGGTTCGCCGACCTGACTCATGCAACGGCTGACCGAGGCCGAGATGTCGATGGCCGGATAGTGGCCAACATCGGCCAGGCGACGCGACAGCACGATATGGCCGTCGAGGATGGCGCGTGCGCAGTCGACGATCGGATCCTGATGATCATCGCCCTCGGCCAGCACGGTGTAGATGGCGCTGAGGCTGCCACTGCCGCTCTCGCCATTGCCGGCGCTTTCCACCAGCTCCGGCAGCATGCCGAACACCGAGGGCGGATAGCCCTTGGTCGCCGGCGGTTCGCCAAGCGCCAGGGCGATCTCGCGCTGGGCCATGGCGTAGCGGGTCAGCGAGTCGACCAGCAGCAGCACGTCCTGGCCCTGATCACGAAAATAGGCGGCGATGCTGTGGCACAGCTCGGTGGCCTTCAGGCGCATCAATGGCGATTCGTTGGCCGGCGCCACCACCACCACGGCCTTGCGCAAGCCCTCCTCACCCAGCGAATGAAGGATGAACTCCTGCACCTCGCGGCCGCGCTCGCCGATCAGCCCGACCACCACCACATCGGCCTTGGTCTGCCGGGTGATCATCCCCAGCAGCACGCTCTTGCCCACACCGGAGCCGGCGAACAGGCCAACGCGCTGGCCCTTGCCCAGAGTCAGCAGGCCGTTGATGGCTCGCACGCCGACGTCCAGCGCCGCCTCCACCGGACGCCGCTTGAGCGGATTGACCGCAGGCAGCCCGACCGGCAGCGGGTCGCGCCCACTGAGTCTGCCGCGTTCGTCCAGTGGCTCGCCGAGGCCGTTGACCACACGCCCCAGCCAGGACTCGTCGATCTGCAGCACGGCTTCGTCCTTGGCCGGAAACACCCGCGAACCGGCGGCCAGACCGACCGGCTTCTTGAACGGCATCAGGTAGGTGATATCGCGGTTGAAACCGACCACCTGGGCATCGAGCAGGCTGCCATCGGCCTGCTCGACGCGGCAGCGCTGGCCGGTGCTGCGCTGGCAGCCGAGGCTCTCCAGCAGCATGCCGGAGACCCGCACCAGGCGCCCGGCCACCTTGGCCAGCTGCACGCCTTCGAGCGAGCGCAGCGCTTCGTCGAGTTTGTAGTCGAGCATGCGGGCGAGGGCTCCGGGTCAGGCTTCGGTCAGGTGCAGGTGATCGGCCAGGGTCTCGATGCAGGCGTCCAGACGCTGCTGGCAGCCGACATCGGCTTCGGCCTGCGGCGTGACCACGCGGCATTCGCCCAGGGCCAGGCGCTCGTCGGCGACCAGCTTCCAGCTCGCCGCGCGCTCCGGCGCCAGCGCCTTGATCCGCGCGTATTCCTCGGGGCTGAGCAACACCTGCACCTCTTCGGGCTCGCCGGGCATGCTGGCCAGGGCCTCTTCGACCAGCGCCAGCAGCTGCGTCGGGTGCAAGGTAAGCTCGCAGCGGATCACCTGCTGCGAGACCTTCTCGACCAGTTCCAGCAGCTCCTGACGACGCTTGTGCTCCAGCTCGCCCAGGTACTGCTCGATCTTCTCGCTGATCTGCTGCAACGGCTGCGCGGCCAATTCGAACTCGCGGCGGCCCTCACTGCGGCCTTCATCCCGGCCGATTTTCAGCCCTTCGTCGCGGCCTTGCTCGAAGCCGGCCTGACGCCCGGCCTCTTCGCCCTGCTGCAGTCCATCCTGGTAGCCCTTCTCGATACCCTGCTGGAAACCATCGGCCATGGCCCGCTGCAAGCCGGCCGGATCCGAACTCCAGTCCACTTCCGGCTGGCTGCTGCGCGGCGGGAAGCGGTAGGCGCGCCACGCACGGGCGTCGCCGCTGATCACCTTGACCGTCATCTCATTCCACCGTCTGTTCGCGGAACAGCTGCACCTGCAGCTCGCCATTGGCCGACATTTCGCGGACCACGGCCATGATGTCCTTGCGCACCTGCTCGACGCGGCTCAGCGGCACCGGGCCCTGACGGCGGTTGATCGATTCCATCTGCTGCGCCTGACGCTTGGGCATGGCGCCCTGGATCGCACGCACCAGTTCCGGCTCGGCGCCCTTGAGGGCGACCACCCATTCTTCCAGCGGCACGGCTTCGAGCAGCGCCTGCAGCACGTCCTGGTTCTGCCGCGAGAGGATGAAGAAGTCGTACATTTCATCCTCGATGCGCTCGACCAGCTGGTCGTCATGGGCGCGCAGCAACTCGAACATCTGCCCGCGGTCGCCCTTGAAGCGGTTCATGATGTCCGCCGCCTGCTTGATCCCGCGCACCTGCGAACCCTGGGTACTGAGCACGGCCAGGCTGCGCTCGATCAGTTGCTCCAGTTCGGCGATGACGTCGCTGTTGACCTCGCTGAGGTTGGCGATGCGGTACAGCAGCTCGTCCTGGCGCTCCCTGGGCATGCATTCGAGCACGTCGCTGGCCATGCCCGGCGGCAGGAAGGCGAGGAACACCGCCTGCATCTGCGCGTGCTCCTTGGCGATCAGCGCGGCGAACTGCTTGGGGTCGAGCCATTCCATCTTGGCCATCTTGGCGCGGATTTCCTCGCCATAGATGCTGTCGAGCAGCGAGCGGGTGATCTCGCTGCCCAGCGCCTTGCTGAGCATGCCGTCGAGGTAGCCACGCGAGGCGCCCTTGATGCTGCTCTGCTCCTTGTAGTCCTCGAAGAAGCGGCCAATGACGTCGGACACCATCGGCTGCTTGACGTTGGACAGGCGTGCCATGGCCTGGCTGATGCTGACGATCTCCTCACGCGAGAAGTGCTTGAGCACCCCGGCAGAAATCTCGTCGCCCATGCTCAGCATGAGGATGGCGGCCTGCTCGGAAGTGCTCAGCGAACGCTTCTGCACGCGCAGGCGCATTTCCTTGGCGGTGGAGCCACCGCGGCCGTCAGGCTGGGTTGAGGTCTCGTTCATTGCGCCCTATCCACTGTTTGATGACTTCCGAGACGCGCTCGGGATCGTTCTTGGCCAGCATCTGCAGGTGTTCGACCTGCAGTTCCAGGCCCGAGCCAGGCGCCGGCAGGCGAATCTCCGACAGCGGGCTGAGTTCGCCGAGCACGGTGGCGCCCGGGGCATCGCCGCCGACCCGGGCCAGCAGGCGCTCAGCCGCACGTTCGCCGTGCAGCGCGAGCTGATCATCGCCTTCCCCCGGGGCGGCCAGAGTGGACTGGCTGCGCTGGCTCAGACTACGCACGGCGGGGCGAACCACCATCAGCAGCAGCAACAGACTGATCAGCGCGAACACGCCAAGCTTGGCCAGGTCATGCACCTTGGGGTTTTCCCACCAGGGCAGCAGATCCTCACCGGCACCGCCGATACCAGCATCGGTGAAGGGGAAGACGCTCAGCGTCAGCAGGTCGCCGCGCGCCTGGTTGAAGCCCACCGCACTCTTGACCATGGCCGTAAGCTCCTCGCGCGCCTCGGGCGTCCAGCCGCCTTCCGGGGCCACGGCGGCATTGAGCACCACGGCAATGCTCTGCTGGCGCAGGCTGAACGGCGCATGCTTGACGTGAGTGATGCTCTGGTCGTAATCGAGTTGGCGGTTGGATTCCTTGCGCAGCGAAGTCGCCGCCTGGTTGGCGTTGTCGCCCTGGGCAGCCGCCTGCGCCTGCTGGTTGGCGGGCTGATTGGCCGGTGGCGCCGGTTGCGGCGGACGATTGGCCAGCGAACCCGGCACGCCGAGGGCCAGCTGGTCGAGCACGCTTTCGTCGCGCAGCACTTCGTTGCGCAGACGCGGGTTCTCGCCATAAGCCTGGAAGGTCTCTTCCTTCTGGCTGAAATCGATATCGGCCGACACGCTGATGCGATAGTTGCCGCCACCGAGCACAGGTGCCAGCACCGCTTCGGCATTGGCCACGGCCTTGCTCTGGTAGTCATCGACCACCTGCCAGTTCTGCACCGGACCACCCAGGGTGTCGATACCGCGCGACAGCAGTGCACCGTACTGATCGACCACCTGCACGTTGCCGGCATCGAGCTGCGGCACGCTGCCGGCTACCAGATTGACGATGGCGCTGACCTGCTCCGGCGCCAGCTTGTAGCCAGGCGCCAGCTGCAACATCACCGAGGCCTTGCCTGGCTCGCGCTTGCCGACCACGAAGGAACTGCTCTCCTGCAGCGCCAGATGCACGCGGGCGCCTTCCACGCCCTTGAGCGCCATCACCGTGCGCGCCAGCTCGCCTTCCAGGCTGCGCTTGAGGCGCACGTCCTGAACGAACTGGCTGGTACCCAGCGGCTCGTCCTTGTCGAACAGCTCGTAGCCGGCCGGCACCTTGACCTGCACGCCCTTGGCCGCCAGCAGCATGCGCGCACGACCGATCTGGTCCTCACGCACCAGCACCTGGCCGCTCTGCGGGTGCAGGCGATAGCTGATGGCGTCGCCATCGAGCACCTGCATCACCTCGGCCGCCGGATACGCTTCACCCGTGCCATACAGGGGGCGGAAGGAGCCCTGGTCGCGCCACAGGTAGAACACCACGCCAACCGCCAGCAACGCAGCGATCAGCGCCAGGCCGATCAGGGTCATGCGCGGATCGAGTTTCAGCCCGGCTTCGGGCAGCTTGCTTCTTATGGTCTGCAGCACACGTCAGCCCTCGATCCGCTTACAGCGGCATCTTCATGATGTCGTCGAAGGCGCTGGACAGCTTGTTGCGCACCTGCATCAGCGCACTGAACGAGACGCTGGCTTTCTGGCTCTCGATCATGGCCCCCACCAGGTCATCGCTCTGGCCGCTGTCGACCGCGGCCATCAACTCGCCGGAACGATGCTGCTGGGCGTCGACCGCGCGCACCGCATCATCGAAGGCCGTCGCAAAACCTGGCTCGCCGGTCTGCACGGCGAATGCCTGTGCGGGTTTGATCGGCGTCGCTTCGCCGAGACCCTTGAGCTGCTCCATTTGGCCCAGCAGGTTCTGCTGCACCTGGCTAATCGGGTTCATCCTTTGCTTCTCCTAGACGGGAATCTGAACGCCCTGCTCGCGCATGGCGTTGAGGCGATAACGCAGTGCGCGCGGGGTCATGCCGAGGCTTTCGGCGGCCTTGGTCTTGTGCCCGCCGAAACGGCGGATGGTGTCGATCACATGTTGGTATTCGGCCCACTTACCGCTGGCGCGTAGCGCGGCCTTGCCGCCCTCGAGCGACTGTGGCTGCAGGCGCGGTGCCGGTTCCGGAACGCTGCTGGGCGGCAGGTTAAGGCCCAGATCCTGAGCCTGGATGTACAGGCCGTTGCGCAGGATCAGCGCACGCTGCAGACAGTTCTCCAGCTCGCGCACATTGCCCGGCCAGTCATGCGCCAGCAGCGCGCGGCAGGCATCTTCGGTCAGCAGTTCGTGACGGGCGTCCTGCGGCGCGTACTGGCGAATGAAGCGACGCGCCAGGGCCAGCACATCTTCCTTGCGCTCACGCAACGGGCTGATATGCAGCGGCAGGACATCGAGGCGGAACATCAGGTCGGCGCGAAAACGACCCTCGGCCACCTCCAGCGGCAGATCACGGTTGGTGGCGGCGATGATGCGCACGTCCAGAGCAATCTCGCGGCGCCCGCCCAGGCGCTCGACACGCTGTTCCTGCAACACGCGCAGCAGCTTGGCCTGCAGACCCAGCGGCAGTTCGCCGATCTCGTCGAGCAACAACGTGCCGCCATTGGCCAGTTCGAACTTACCGGGCTGGGCGCTCACCGCACCGGTGAAGGCGCCCTTCTCGTGGCCGAAGAGAATGGATTCAAGCATCTGCTCGGGAATCGCCGCACAGTTCACCGCGATGAAGGGCGCATCATCCTGCGCCGAAAAACGGTGGATATAGCGCGCCATCAGCTCCTTGCCGGTACCGGTCTCGCCGGTAATCAGGATCGGCGCACGGGTCATGGCCACGCGCTGGGCCATGGCCAGCAGGCGGCGGCCGGCCTGCGAGCAGGACACAAATCCTTCTTCGCCTGCGCTGGCCGACTCCTGACGACGCAGCAGCGCGCTGAGCTGGGCCTCACTGAACGGCGCCAGGAGGTAATCGACGCAGCCCAGCTCCAGCAGCGCAGCTGCTTTTTCCTGGTCGGCATACTCCACCACCGGCACCACACCGATGCGACCGACCTGACGCAGAATGGCGCCGACCTGCGCATAAAGGGTATTGCCCGCGAGGCTGCTGACGAAAACCAGCACCAGGCTGGCGCTCTCCAGAGCACGCGGGTCCAGCTCCAGGCAACTGGCGAAGCGGCGCACCTGAAAACCCTGGCGTAGCAGACCGCCGGTCAGCAAGCGCTCACTGGCAGCATCGGCCTGCCCGACCACGACGATGTGTTGCTGCCCCAGTTGTTCATCGAACAACTCGTCGCAGGCGTAACTTA
>Ga0070754_10000833_pt1 | contig 26752 bp, 28 predicted proteins | sample VirMetDEL_Sep_01_FD_75181 | JGI IMG/M metagenome (GOLD analysis project Ga0070754, IMG submission 75181) | Aqueous microbial communities from the Delaware River and Bay under freshwater to marine salinity gradient to study organic matter... | ecosystem: Environmental > Aquatic > Marine >...
AAGCTCGTTTAACTCAGCTTCAGTCATCTCCCCAACAAAGGGCGTTGAATCACTACCATTGTATTCTGGTGAGGCTTCAGCAATGCCAATCTCTTCTTTTAGCGATGAAAGATCAATGTCTTTCTCTTTGATCATGCCTTCAACAAGAGCGCTAAGGGCTTCATCGCTAAACAAATCATCAATAAAAGAATCATCTTTAAACGAATCCGCTAAGCTTTTGTCTGGCACCATCTCAACTTCCGGCTCAAGAAGAGGTCTCAAATCAAAAGGAGTAAGTCCAAGAATATTCCGAAGAATGTACGACTGTAGTGCTTCAGGCTCCACCCCAAGGATTTGACCCATCTCCTGTAGCTTCTGAGCTAAGTTCAGCGAAAGGTCCATAGCCTCCATACGCTGCTGCTCGTCCAGCGTAGACGGAGACATCATCTGAAGCTGGAACTGGTTCTCAGGTCTTAATGGGTCAAGACCTACTAAAGCTAAATGGATCTGGCACAGACGTGTTAGGCCATTGATAACCGCACGTTGAAGCCGCTTCACGGCTCGCCCGAAAGTCACATCAATCTGTGCCAAACCGTACTTAACTGACGAGTATGCATCGAGACCAATGTAAGCTTTTGGAATCTTTAAAGCCGCAAAGAGCTTGTCTCGGAAGTACTCAATATCGACAACACCCGTTACATTTGGGTCAACGCCAAGGTAATCAATCCTACTATTGGAGTCTTTCCTGATAGGCCAGAAAATATCTGCCGTCAGGTTAAGAGGATTGAACCGAGAAGTCCATTCACCACTCTCCGGGTTAAAGTATTGCTTCTTGCCAAAGTAACGCTGGTATCTGCGTGTAAGTGCGAGCGCCTGATCGTGGCTCACACCACCGACATCAATATAGAAAATTCGATGTCTGCCAGCGATCTCAAGACGGTAAATAACGAGGACATCCTCTAAAAGAGTCAACTGACGCCATGTGCGACGAGCGTTCTCAAGCATAGAAGTGCCGTACACAGAACCACCTTGCCGAACCGTCTGCGTCCTAGACATAATCCTAAACTGGACCATATCCCAAGGCGCAAAAGGACGATCCCCAAAGGGAGCTACTCTAAAACCCGTGAGCCTCGAATACTTATCAACTAACCGCTCAACATCTTCCGCTTCCATAAACTCAATCCCGACAATACCTTTGTCAGGACTGGCTAATGGTCGTACGAAGTTATCCCCGAATTGTGCCAGGTAACGTGCAATACCAAATACATAATCCTCAATATCAATGCGGTCTAACATCCGCATTAACTCTACTGAGACTTGAGGGTTACGCGAGTTCACCCAACACGTCGAATGATGCACAGGGCTCATTTGACATGACTCATCAGCATAGATGTCTAGAGCGCCAGATATAAGCGTGTCCTCGCCCATATCTCGATAGTCTTTGTACTTTTTAATTCTGGTGGAAGATAGCTCCATCCGAGAACGGTAGTACGAAGCCATAGGAGAGAACTGAGCAGCCTGATCACCTACAGGTGCTCCGGGTTCTATAATCTCTGGCCGAGCAAATAACCTTTGCACCAAATCTTGAAAGCGGTTTGCCACTAGTCAGTCCTCATTTAAAAGTGAATCCATTACTGCCGAGTAAAAAGCGGGAGTCTCTATGGGGGAAGCCCTTAATATTTTATTGAAAGCGACCGATGGCTTAAGCCACAAGCGTTCCTTCCCTTCGTGCCCGCCATATTTTCGCACGTATAGACGGCCAAAGGGTGCCAGCCAGATCTCATCGCCATCAATAAGTGCATCAGCAGCAACTTTAAGAAACTCATTTACGTATTTCTCAAACTTATTTTGAGGAAGACAAAGGTTAGTCGCTGCCTTTCGTGCAACTTCTCGTTTAGTCAAAAAACCTCCCACGAGCTAATATAATAGCACTAACCATTAACTCTACCAACCCTGCATGTTTGTTTTGTCACCGATGATTCCGGTGATTCGATCTGCCTCATCGTAATCCGACATCAACCAATCCGTACCTATGATCGCTGCTGGTTCAGTAGGGGGTGGTGGCTCGTTCTTCTTCCTTAGCTGTTCCTCAAGAACCATATTCTCCGAGAGTTGGTTCTCTGTGTACTTAGAAGTAACCACGGCATAGTGACTACCGGCTAAAGCGTCAGCAACGTCCTTACCAGAGTTCGGCGGGTGGTCGATCTTCATTCTATTTGAGTTCTTGCTATGAACAACTTGTAGCGAGGTTAACTCATCGATCAATGGCCGGTACATGTAGTAATTAATGCACCCTGCCATAAATCCAGCTTTAAGTGTCTGATAAGCAGTAGGCGTACGATCCATCGATATTTCAAAAGATTCGATGCCAGACTTCTTAAAAATTTGTTGATGGTAATTCGATTGAAATTTATCAAAGGTAACTGCGCCAATAGGCATCCCAAGTTTCTGCAAATAAAAAATGAAACTGGTTATTTTAGCAAAATCAATCTCAGACCCTTTAGGCGGTTTAATTTTGATCATGAAGTCTACATAAACTACAGGGAGTGTAGTTTTTTGAATCACACCTTGCATGTCTGGGCGTTCTACTTTCTTAAACCCATAGAGATGTGAACACACTAAGCCAACGCAGTCATGCTTTAAGGCCAAGTCAGCGTGGATAAATCTAGGAGCCCCAGCATTCACCTTTAGCTGGTACGTATGCCTAAAAGAATCAATTTCCTCAAAAACATCCTCTTTCTTAAAAATAGATTCAAGCGTCATATCATCATCCTTAATCGAGAGTGTGGGCTCATCGACTGTAAAAGGATGGTACCTGTCCGAATCAATTAAGGAATGCAAGCGTTCACGGTTTCCGAAGAAAGGAGACGCTGCGTAAAGAGCAATGCCAGAGATGTCTCTAATAGATCTTTCTAAATCTTCATTGTAGCGTTCATACCAAGCGATAGGTACTTCTTCGACCCTTACATCATCAGGAATGTCTCCCCCAATGGGGATTACTTTATAGCGACCATCTTCTTTCCGCTCCACCTTGTCCAGTAGCCTAGACGTATGGAACTTGTTACCTATAAGGACTCGGAAACGTTGTCCGGGGTAGCTTTTTACTTGGTACAAAGAGAAAGAAGAGATGTGAACCTTATCCTTCAACGTAGAGTTCTTCAGGTGTTCATCTAAGAAATCACCCTCTGTATTAGCCGACGAAGCAATACAAAGTAAGCCCGGAACACGACCCTTGTTCGTCATAAAACGAGATTCGAGTCGAGTCTTTACTGAGTTGTAGAGATCTCGAACCTGTTTAGCCCCGACCGACTTCGAGAATGCGATTTCGTCAACAATCGCAGAGAACACGTCTTGACCTAAGGCGTGACTGCCCTGAGAACCAAAAGAAAACTTAATGTTGTTAGGAAACCTAAGAATAGTGCCGCGAGCACTCCTGCCCCCTATAGCGTCTTCAGACACTCCAACAACCTGACGGAAGTATTCTGACTCCTTAAGTCGGGTTATCAGCATGTTAGCTTCAACGTCTTGAGCAAGGTTCAAGCTTACAGAGAAGAGACCGAACACAATATTTGTACAACCATAAAAACCACAAGGGTCTCTCATACAAGTAACTTGGTACAACTTGTACATTGTCGCGAGCATTGCAGCGCTGGTCTTACCAATACCGATAGCACCAGATAACACCCATTCGATAGAGCCAGAGTTGATTACGTTACAGATTTCTTCTTTCCAGCAATCGTACAAGTTCTCCCTGTACCACTTGCCGACAAAGAACTCTGAATCAATAAACTCTTCTACAGATACAGGCTTCCTTAAATAAACAGAATCCCAAGCGTCTTGCTCAAGACTACGTTGTTCTTCTAGGTTTCCACTAAGACGACTTTTTAGTAAGCCAAATAAGTATTCTTTGTCCTTCCCATTTAGTTGATCTAAAAGATCAACTTGTTGCTGATCTCTGAGAAGAACACGTATAAGCGCCTCAAAACGGGCATTGTCTTCATCAGTTAGGTCAGGTAATTTTTGATTTTGATCGTTCATCTACAATTACCCCCTCTTCGGTAAAATCATCACCCTCATCTGGAGCTAATACCTCTACCTCTAGTGTTTCTTCAGTACTCTTAATTATAGAAGACAACTCCAAGTCAATTGCTTGTAGCAAGTCTAACATAGCTGCCCTAGATGCTCGGTCTTCTTTAGAAGCACCTTCTACAGTCAGGTTGATACTTCTGTTATCAACTATAACAGGAGGGCCATCGATAACCCTGTCAATGTTCTGAGTAGAATCATTGATCTCCTTAGAAAGCGATTCCCTTAACCGAAGTAGGTCTTGGTTAGACAGCGGACGACCCGGCGCAAATAAACGACCTTCGACACGTCCAAGAAGATCTAAAGCCTGATCTCTCCTCCATGCTTGATAACGAGCATAAGAGACTTGGGAAGACTTAAGATCATCTTGATAATTCTCCAGCGTGCCCTTCTCGATGCGAGACTCTCTTTCACCTTCTCGTTTACCAGTCGAAGCGATACCTGAGACGACGCGCAAAGCCTCTCGCGCTCTAGAAACAGAGTATTCGGGCTCAGGTTCATCAACACCCTCTAAAATACTTAAAGGGTCAAAGTCACCTAGATCTACTTCGTTGAGTTTTTTTCTTTCGTTTTGGGACATTAGCACCTACCGATTTAAGAGTAGCTTCAACCCTTCTATAGCATTTACGTAACGCCTCTTCTGATAAGTCAAACTCAGAGCTTAACTCTGAGTAAGAAATATCGGTCGTAGTTAACGCCACAAAGATCTTCGCGTCACGAACAAGTCTGAATATTATAGAGCGATCAGGCACTTGAAATGTAGTGCCTGAAAAAATATTAAGAAACTTCAGTAGTTCACTCTCACCAAAGACAGAGATAAGCTCTGGCAGTAACGTTTCTTCACACTCTTTCAACAAGAGTGGGACAAATACATCTACATACGGAGCAACATCTTTATCTAATAAGTGAAAGTCATTTTCCATGGAAAGTATTAAGCAGCCTCTTCTTTTTCATAATCAAGAGGCCCGCCAGTCAAAAGAAATGGAGCGTCTTCGTCTGAAGACAAAACACTTATCCTTAAGGACTCCAAAATTTGACGTGAAGAGACAACCACATAGTCCTCAAAGAATTGGGCTTGATCTTCCGTTAAACCAAAGTGCTGCTTAAGTACTTTAGGTACCGGTTTTTTTCCATGTACAAACCTTCCTAAAATGTACGCGCACACACGACGCCTGAACGGATCTTCAAACCTAGATTCGCTACACACTTTATGCCAAAGCATCGAAGGCAAGCTCTCTAGCATAATCTTAGCTTCCACATCCTCATGAGTGACTAAATAGCCACAGGTATAGCTCTTGCACTGGTAACCAAAATCAACAATGCGTGTGGTTTCAGTGCTGATAACTTGCCTGAAGACACCACCTCGGATAATGCGTCTAAAATGAAAAATAAATTCAGGCATGGAAACGCCATACAACTCACTCCTGAGGCGTCGAAGTTCTGAAAACAATTCAAATGAAGCGTAATTAACAAAGTCAATTACTCTGGGACTGTCGTGTCTGTGAAACTTTCCTTGCCGGTACATTAAACCAAACAAAGGGAGCAACGCATTAAAAGCACGCTCCATAGAATTCTTTGAATTGTAGGTTAGATGCCTATGGTAAGCCTTATAGGCAATCTCATCATCAAAGTCTTCAAAAGCCAGCTTTACCAATTCATCGACTGGACCTTTGATTGACAATCCCATTTTTGCCCATACCTCAAATCAATCCTCAGTAATCGTCATCACATGTGCCTTTAAGCAATCCTCTGCAAGGCTAGAACTACTAAATAGTCTATCACACCTCGGACACTTATATGCACGAACTGAACTGTCGTTTGCAGGCGTACTGATCTCTGAAACTTCTAAAATTTCTATAGATTTATTATCCATCTTACTTATCCTCACTATTTTATTCTTTAACCCTTCGTTTTTGTTCAATAAAATCGTTACTTTGCCTAAAAATCATTATAATTAAAGGGATACACTCACACTTGCTAAGTCATCTGGGTCTATCCCTTCTCTCTCACAATATTGTAGCAGTGAGAGGGGCTCCCAACTAACTTTAACCCCAAATGAGGCTTTCTCACTAAAGTCTTCGAGTTGGACCTCCTTACGCATCAACACGAGCTTAATCAGCCTAGACCAAGCCTCAGGGTCGAGAAGAAACCCACGGAAAGAAAGATCCGTCACGAGTTGGTGGCACCCAACGCACAGAGCAACCATGAGTTTGTTATCTGGGTCATTGCCCTTGCCGATGACGTGGTGTGCCGAGAGGCCACTCTTTGGCTTCTCTAGGCAACACTGACAGACACCCTCGGCCATCCCAACGGCGTCCATACGCATGCCGTCGAAATACTCCGAATCTCGCCTCAGACGGCCCGCACAGCGGCTTGAACACGTCTTCCTACCGTTGACTATAGGTCTGAAGAAAATGGACGCACAGCCCGGACAGGGGGCTTTTTCTAAACCTAAACGCTGAGCCTCTTTTAGCCACACCTCCCCAAAATAAAGCTCGAAGGCTGATGCCGCTAACACAGCGTCAATTTTATGAAGTCTACAAAAACCTGCCCACGTCTTGTCCCAAGACTTGAGGGGCTCCCAAAACTTGTAAACCTCCCGCTTACTCAGGCCAATACCTCTAGGAATCTTTAAGGGTTTACCCCCTCGTTCCCCAAGAGTCAAAACCGCAGCAGCCTTGTAAACAGTCCCAACGTAAGTACGTCGTAACTCAGACGCGATCTCACTTAATTCTAAACCTTGGGAGAGCAATTCCTTTAAGCGTGAAACCTCGCTTACACTCCAAGAAAGAGATGCAACGTGCCAAGTGTCTGGCCCGCCTTCAGCGTACTTATTTGTGACTTGCCGAGACATGGTCACCCTCTAACCTAATCTCGACATATTGCTGAATATCCTCATACTCGGTCTGTAAAAACTTCCGAATGGTTTCTTTGTCCGAACCAACCTTTGCGGCCAATTGGTCCAAAGAAACTTTATCCGAACCAGTAACAAAGAAAAGAATTTGTTCCCAAGCAGATTCGGGAGACGGATTCATGACCGCAGCCTGATAACGTCGAAACAGTTCATCTTTAGACAAATTAGATTTAGACAAATTAGACTTCTTACTGGGCAGTGGAGAACTTTCACTCTGGGCAGGGGCAGCTTCTTTGGACTCCACATTACCACAACTGCTACCATCCACTATAGAGTTCAATAAGTTAGGTGGTATATTTGAAAGAATCTCAGACCAAGGGACAACAACCTTCAAAACAAGTCCTTCTTTCGTTGGGCCAGCAACCTCTGCTGTAACCTTAACAGGGAATTGTTCCGGCCCACTCCTCTTTCTCAAGCTAGTATCTTTCTTTTTTGAGGTTGTTTTTTTCTTCTTCGCCACTGTTTTTGTTTTCACACCGCCAAGCAGAGTCCCTAGCTCCTGAATGAAATCAGGAGAAACTCTATGCGTCCGCTGCACATCAATTAAACCCTGATGATACTTTTTGGATAAAGGGGCGTACTCATTGAGAACGGACTCGATATCAGCACGTACTGCACCAACCATCGAATACTTATCAAGTAAAGATTTGTAAGCAGTTAAAACACCAGCGGACTCAAGCCTAACGTACAATGCGTCAACCTTCTTCTCTTTGTCTGACTCTTGACTCATTTCCACTCTTACTCACTTCAAATACTCTTGATGCGCCTATACTTAAAGAAGGACGGTTCGTCACCACAATAAACTGTACAGAAAGCGCGTCACTCAGTAACCGTAATAAAGACCCAAGGTTTCTGACTGAACTATCGGAGTTAACCAACCTAGCAGGTTCGTCTAGTATTATCACTCCATCCGTACGGTTTGGCATCAACGTCCAAACTACAACCCGCATTGCTAGAGAAATAACATCAACAATACCGCCACCCATTGAGGAGACTGGGTCCATTTCGCGACCATCATCTACAACAGTGATCGCAACTTCAGGTTGACCTCGTTTAACTGACTGAGTTAGTTTACATTCATAAGGTCTTTCAAAGACCGCAGTTAAAGCTTGAGAGATTAAATCTTGAACCTCTTTCAAGGCTAATTCTCGATATGCTTGACCAACTTGAACAGCAATAGGAAGGGCCTCCGAGTGTGCCTTCTGGTCAACTTTTGCTGAAGTTAGTTGAGAAAGTTTCCCCTCTAATTCAGACTTTATGAGTTCGTGAGCCCCTTCAACTTTAGTTAAATAGCTATCGAGCTTCGCTAGACGTGAGCCTAACGCTTCTATCATTAAATTCTCCACCCAAAAACCACTCCATAGGATACCCGGACGCCTCAGCCATACGATACAGAACAGCAACCGATGGTACTCTCCTACCACTCATGTATGAATACAAAGCTGACAAGCTTATATTTGCACTTTCAGCAAAAGTTTTTGGAGCGCCATCTACAACTAACTTGACTCTGTCTTTAACTACTGTAAGGGACATTATTCCGCTGCCATAGCTTTCTCAGCCGAAGCAACTAATGCTTCAACTTCAGCGCCAAGCTCCGCAACCTTAGATTTAAGAAGCTTTAGTTGTTCCTCTCCATCCTCTAAACTGCCTACGTCAAACATCTCTTTCAAGTTAGCAAGGGCAGCGTCAAAAGCTGCTTGGTGCTGCATAACTACCTTTTCGGCATTCATCTTAGCTTCATGTAGTTTGTTTACTCTATCTCTAAGACCTTCAAGCGAATTTATATCAGCCACCACTATCCTCCAAATCAGCACTATATTTAAGAAGCAATTCTCTCGCCTCTGGTGAACACCCTGACCGATTTACCACATCTAAAAGAACCGTGTCGAATCTAGGAGTCTCAGAACTACTAGTAACGTTCTGCTTGGCTAACACCCCAGCAAATTCAACCAGATCTTCAGCAGGCTCTGGCTTTTTAACTACCGGTTTAAACACCTTTGAAGAGGGCTCGACATCAAACAAAATTCTTTTGAGACCTTTAGAATCAACGTCGTAAACAAAAACACCCGGCTTCAAAGCCATGTCGCCCTTTGAAGCTTTAATCCTAACAAGGGCTCCGGGGTTAACAATCTTTCTACTACCACGCTCTTTGACAAACGAGTAATGGTAGTGACCGCAGACAATCAATTCCCACCCAGAAGACTTGCGTAAATAATCGTCAGCGAACACAAAATCTTCTTGTTCACGCCATAACTTATCCATTAAAACCATCTCGTGGGTAACAAGAATATTCCTATACCCATCTAATGGTGCTGGAGAACTAGTGTGCATATAACTATTTCCAAAAAGCGCAAAGTCTCCAACAATTACAGGATCATGACTCAATAACGTTATTGCTTTAGAAGCAACAGCAACTCCAAAAGCAGTACGATTAACAGTATCTAACGATGCGCCGTACAAGTCATGATTACCCGGCGGTGAATAGATGCCATGTGGGTACTCTTGAAAGATGGGAAGGTACTTAACGAGTGTGCTTAAAGCAGCGTCATGGGTATCAAAAACATCACCCGTCATTATAATCGGAGCTTTGTACTCCAACCCAATTGAAAACGCAGTCCTTAATTTACTTTCCTGCACCTTAACAAAATCATCTACGCGACGAGAAGGGGCAGAATCTCTAAGATGAGCATCCCCAATTAATACAAAATTCATTGGGCCACCCTTTTTGCAATGTCACGGTCTTCTTCAGAGAACGGTCTTAAACACTCACTACAATGCTCTAAATTGTCTACAACTTCTTCCAAAGCAGCAAAGGCATCTACAAGAGAACTTTCAGCTTCTTTTAGATAATTCACCGCTGTGTCTAACTCAATCGAAAGCTTGCCAATAGAAACGACTGACCTTGAAAGGTCATCGATGTTCCTCTTGAGCAAAGTAAGAGTTTCGAGTTTAGCCTCGGCACCAGAAACATCAACCAAACCCGTAAAACGCTTCTTTGAAGAAGTTAAAGAATTGCTCGCAGACCTGAGACGTAAAAATGAACCTGCGTAGGCAGAGTAGTCACTTTTCACCAACTCTAACTCTGCAAACTTGCTCGATACAACATCCACACCTTTCAAGGCAACAGATAACCGCTCTGCCTCATTCAGGCATTTTGCCGCAGACCTATACGAGCCAATCAACATCTCCAGTGTCGATGCCGACATGGCTTCTGATTCTAACTCTCTATATAATTCCTTACCTAGATCCACATCCGCTCGAACTGAAAGACGTGCCTCAAGAATCTCAAGTTTCGACTGAAGATCTAAAGCCTCGTCAGATAAACGACTCACATCTTTATTGACTTGCCCACTACCGCTCTTAACAAGGCCAGCCAACTTATCTGCAAACTCAAATCCTAATAGCTCAGCTAAAGCTTTCGATATTTGACCATCCGACATCCCGATTAAAAAATGAGAGGAAAGTTGGCTCTGAGTATTTACATCTTCAAGCCTGAGTACTGGGAGAACTTCTGGCGGGACAGTTGTCCCTACTTCGGTGAAGGAGCTTTTAAAATCACCCACCTCAACACGATAACCATTGAATGAAGACTTTTTCTCACGCTCAACCAAACCGTTAGTCGTTCGTATACTTACACTGCAAAACTTCTTACCCCTACGAACAAATGTAGACCCTCTAGGGCGGTTAGTTACTAGCCAATTTACTGCCCTAAGAATAGCCGTCTTGCCGCTATCAGTATCCCCAAGAATGACGTTCACTCCGGGGGAAAACTCCAAAAAACTTTCCGAATGACTCTGAAAGTTTTTTATAGTGAGATACTCTATCAAGACTCAGCCTCCTCTTCGCTCGCCATCTCACTGAGAGTCTTACTGGGTTTTAAGAAACGGTCTTTCACCATCTCCATTAACCACTCACGCATACCGTCATGTGTATCTAGAACAGCCGGAAAACCTAGAGGACGAAACTTTAACTCCTCCTCATTGTAAACCGCAGAGTAGATCCCACGAGTCTGCTTCTGTAGGTACTCGCAATCACCGCCAAGCTTTTTACTGCTGCTGCCTGACATTGCCTGCCCTTCTGCAAGGAAAAACAAGTTGGCAATATCATCATTGAAGCCACCCTCGAACAACAACGGGATTCTAGCTTCAAAATCTTTAGCCCTCTCTCCCGGTATCTTGTTCTTGGTGATCTTAGCCTTAACGATATTCCCTACATGTTCACCAGCAACTACAATCTTACCGTTTGCAACAGTGCCCAGTCGAATAGCTTGAGAAACTCCAAACTTGATACCCCAACCGCCCGGAGTCTCATCCGTGGGTCCACCAAAGGAAGACATCTTCGTAATAATTTGGTTGATAAAAACCAACGAAGCTCGACTTTCACGAAGTGTGTCGTAAATCTTCTTGATGCCAATATGAATAGCTCTTGGCTTATCCATGGCAGTGCCCGCACGGTCTGGGTCTATGTCTCTGGAACAGGGAGAAGCAGCTATTGTATCCCACACAATAACTACCGGGGGCTTTTCCTTGCCCTTAGAGTTTAACTTCTCAAGCTTTTGAAGCGTAGCATCTATAAGCGAAAAGCCTTCCTCTACAGTCCTAGCCTCAAACTGAATCAAAGCACTGGCGTTTAAACCAAGCTCTTTGACACGCTCCGTTGTCCAAGAGTTCTCGGAATCCAAAACAATCGCCGTACCGCCCATCTTCTGACAATTAGCAAGAATATGTGCAGCAAGGGTAGACTTGCCCATACCCGGACGACCACTAATCTCAATCATCCTACCTAGAGGGACACCTCCATGAAGAATAAGATCCAACATTAACAGGCCAGTCGGGACAAACCCTTGTACATCCCCACGAAGACCGTCATGAGCAAGGCTCGCTACACTCTGTTTAAACTCTTTATTGATTTCGCTAACCACTGAACGCAATGTCTCCATTCGGACATCTAATTCAGAGGCACTCGAAGAATGTTTTTTAGCCACTTAATTTCTCCCAACGGGAGACCTTCGTTGCGCCCCTATCCGCGCAAAAGGGGTCACCCAAGAATCATATTGTCGAGTTATCGAATTAAACTCCATATCTACTAAAATACTTAAAGCCTCTTCAAACCCTGACCGTAACTCGCATCGAATAGAGTCACCTATCGAGCGCAAGACATCTTCATCAAAGACTTCCAAACCAAGCTCCATAAGTTTCAAGTTTCGGTCTAATATTTCTTCAGCAGTGGCGATATTCTTCAAACGACTAGATGTCTGACTTACCGCCCATTTACACAGGGATGAAGAAGACGAAGCCCTGCTCTCCTCTAAAACTTTTTTGGCTGTTTTCTCGCCTATGCCTTTAACACCAAAGATTTTATCAGAGGAGTCTCCACACAAAGCCCGATACAAAAGAAAAAACTCTTTCTCTACGCCTGCAACCTCAAGAAAGTTTTCTTCATTGACGTAGGTGCGCTTTACTGGACGATACATCGAAACGTTTGAAGAAACCATCTGCATAAAGTCTTTATCCTCAGAAACAATTACGCAGTCCCCGAAACCCGAAGATAAACCTACAGTCACACACTCATAAATAAGGTCATCGCCCTCAGTACCTGCATACGACATCGAATTTACACGAAGTAAAGGAAGTATCTTGTCCAAATAAGACCGTTGCAGGGCAAAGTTCCTTAAATAAAGTTCTGACTCCTCATCCAAAGGCTTCCTGTTCTTCCTGCCCTTGTAGTCTGGATAAAGAGATAGACGCCTTTTGGATAGACCACTATCCCAAACAACAATACAACGTCTCACGGAGTGCGCGTTCCTCAAGAGCCATTGAAGACTCTTGAGGAACCCAGCAACTCCACCAAACTTTTCTCCAACACCTTTGTCACCAGACGTTAGGTAGGGAACCCTCAAGATTCGGTGAAGCGTGTGGTTCCCATCAACGACGATAAACATTGATTAAAAAGAAATTTCCTCTTCGTGGTATTTTTGACGTGCTTCTAGAGTACGAGTATTAGTCGTCTCATCATGCTGACAGTTCACCTCTACCGGACAAATCATGCACTTCTTCAACGCAGCCACATGATAGCCAAAACAATCAGGGCGCGACCCGGTAAATGTTGTTTTTGGCTGTGCCGACGCTACAGCCGAGTCGCTTTGTTCAAAAATATCGCCAGCCCTCGAAAGCAAAGAGAGAACCCCGTCCGCAAGAGTTTTCCCACGGGCAAGATCTTCTTTGGAAGGGTGTTTAAACATCTTTCCGAAGTTGTGACCCGCGCTCTGTGCGGCTTCCGAGAGGTCTTCACTGTCAAGTAAAGGACTTTTCCCTTCCGGGTCAAACATAACGTCGTACTTGGTATCAAGGCCAGCCCCTGTGCGAGTCACAATGACATCATAACCCTTATCGATGTCAGTGAAGTCACCAATCATGTAATTGCCCTTGGCGTTCTTCCGTACAGCAGCTTCACGGATTGTACCGTATACACTCATCGGAAGACCGACTGCCCAAATCTTCGGGACGCTTACTGTATTTCCCTTGAACTGGGCCTGTGTCTCCTCAGTATTATCACGAACAATCGCGTTTACGTAGGCACGACCACGAAGTCCATGCTTACCGAGAAAACGCTTCTTGTCAGCCTCAGAGAGATCATTTGTGTCACAGTAATCGTAAAGCTTTGCCATAGCGCGGCAGATCGGGCACTCAATACCACTCTCTGGAAAGCTACGCTCTGGGCAACGGAATTTACCGTCCTTTGGTGAACCATTGAAACCCGGCGGGTTCCAATGATCATAGATGACCATTCCAAAACCACCATTCGGAACAAAAAGCTCGTCACCGTAACCCGGAGGAAGGATGCGAAGTTGATGAGAACCCTCTTCAAGGTTGTACCATATGTTCTCATCTCGGTTGAAGCGTTGACGACCACCGTTGGCCCGACGCTCTTGTTTAAGTTTGTTTGCCTGCTCCTCCTTGAGGAGCGAATCCATGTCGAGTTTCACTCTTATTTCTCCTTAAAAGTCATTACCTGAACTAATCACTCTATCCCGTTCGCGAGCCATGTTATCCAACAACCGGGCTCGCTGGCTCATAGTGAATTGCAACTCATTCAAAAAACTAGAAAGCCTCTCTGTAGAGACCATGTCTACATGCAACTCTTCGTAATCAGAGTCAGCCATAGTCACCGCATCGGCTACCCACTCTGGTATCGCAGTGCCCTTCCCTCCTTCCTGCTTACGGCGTTCAGATTCTCTCCTCACCGAAAGCTTTTTCATTGCTTCATTCCGAATAAAACGAAGCTTTGCCTCCTTAGCAATCGCAGCATAGTGAGCCGCAACCCATGAAAGCTCCACTGCTAACGACATGTGTCGGTCAACCGCTTCTGAAACGTTAATGATCTGCGCGTCTAACTGAGCGCTAATTCTCGGGATACGCTCTTTGTCCTCTTCGGTAACAAAGTCGCATGAATCAAGGAAAACTCTAATTTCTTGACTCAAATTGTTTTCATTCATGAACATCTCCTCAAACTCTTAGGAAAAGAATCAACTCTTACTTAATAAGAGGCCTCAAGATCGAAATCTGCTCCCCTTAAATGCAATAATTCTTGATCCGCCACGGTGAGGCCCATACTTGCCTCTTCCGTAATGCGTTGAAGTGCTGCAAGAATGCTTCCTGCACCATTGTATGCCTGTAGGTCTAACATGGCATCGGTCAAAGGATACACCTCTATAGGCAGTTCCATAGAAGATCGAATGATCACAAGCCTTTTTTGTCGCATCTCCCGCATCTTAGCGAGAAGCGCGAGCCGTGACTGTTCCTTAAAATACGACCTATCAACTGCCGTCTTCATGCCAGACGTGGCGGCGGCTGTAGCAGCAAGCACCGTCTTGACAACATTGCCAGCAGCTAAGGCTGAAGAACTGGAAAGCCCCAAAATGAGCAAATCAGTAACAATTTCAAAAGTACTTGAAGAACGATAAAGCGACTGTTCGTAATCATCAAAGGCAACATTTGAAAGGTATAAAATCTCAGCGATGAAGTGATTCCTACCTTCGGCGGTCTCACTAGCCAATGAAGGAATTTCTCCTGAACTGTATCTATCTATCAAGGCTTGCTCATAAGAAAGAGCAGGGGGTGACTCTTTTACAGACCATCGACTTGCCGTACACGAAGAACACAGTACTAAAATAGCTACCAAGAACAGTTTCACCTTAAACCCTCCAAATAGCTTCCACACCATCTCGCCTCGCACTCCCACCAGAGTAACCTGACTTGGTAGTTATCGTATCGCTAACCTCCTCCTCATACGTACTCACAATCTCCTCTTTTACATCATAGTTCCTGCGTAAAGCCTCTAAGGTCTCATCGTAGTAAGCGCCGTTTCCCTTAACGTGAAGGTGGTCATCATCAAAAGTTTTTACAACTAAATCACCATCCCAACGAACACCTAGATTTACATCGGCAATCAAAGGCACGGTCATCCAACCATGCATGGAAAGAATTCTCTCTTCCATGCACGACTTACCCAACTTAAGCGCACCCATTATCTCATCGGGGTGCAAGTCAAAAACAATCGAGTCATGCGTGGTTTCCCAAGGGTGAGAATTCATGCCCTTCATTTCAGTGTTAACAAGAGTAAGACTGTCAATCACCATCTCAGCCGCAGCGGATTGCACGATGTAGTTCTGAGACTGACGCTTTCCACGCTCACGCTCTGCCCGATTGTCTGAATTGAAATGCTCAAAGTAAAGCTTCGTACCGAGTGGTGATTTAGCCCAACCCTGAACCTCAAAATTCTTATGCTGTTCCTCGATCCAAGCCGCCACCCTATCAAAGCGTTTCATAAAACGCTTGATCATTTGATCAGACTCCTGAACTGACAATCCAGTCTGGTCTGCAATCAAAAATGCCGAAGCTCCGTAGACAATACCAAAGGAAATCGTCTTTGCGTAACGACGTTCATTCTTGGTCACGCTCTCTGGGTCTTTGTTAAAGATCTGACCAGCAGTCATACTATGAAGGTCGCCACCTAAGGAAACCATACACGTAGGACACACCCCATTATCTTCTGCACACCCTACATAAGCACATTTAGGGCAACTGTAATAAACGTTGATAAAGTGCTCGTCCTGAGTAAGTGCAGCCAATACACGCATCTCAAGCTGGGACTGGTCCATTTGGGAAACCAAGCCACCTTCAGAATACCACCGTGAAACTAAAAGCCTACGCACATCACTCGATGCCGGGAAAGAATGGATATTCATGTTCCTAGCAGCAAGTCGCCCCGTATCAGTTACGTGTGCGAGATAATTTATAGTGAGACGATTGGTATCTGGAACGATATTCTTTGGAATTGTATCAAAGTAATCATTCGATAGCTTTTTAACTTTTTTATACAGCCTAAGCTCACTTAAAAACTCGTAAAGCTTTTCCTTCTTCTTCACCTCAAGGTCATTTAGAAGTTTAACAATAACGGCGTCGCTCGCCGATGGAGATCCAGGGTTCAAGTAAACGGGGGCTGCGTGGTCATACTTCAACGGTTTCTTAAGATTCAAAACATCAGTAGCGCCGTCATTAAGTAACTCTACCTTCTCTGAACCCTTCTCCCCACTCAGGTCGCCAACCCAAGCGTTAGGTGTTGCAATACTAATAGCGTGAGGAATCGACGTAGCCCCAGCCTTTAGGTTATACGGAATCTTTATATTCGCCGGTTTCTCTCCCCTACGTAGAGCAGGGTTCATACTTAAGACTGGTGCCCCAAACTCACCAAAAAGAACATTAACTAGTTGAGCAGATGAGCGGGGGTTGAACTCCCCCTTGTACAAGGAATAGACCTCGTCAAATAATTGCAACCTAGAGAGTGCTGAATCTGCAATCTTTGGGTACTCTACACGGAGACGTGATAGCATATCCATGTCAACAAGTGCACCACGCTCCTCAATATCTAATAACGTATAAGAGAGTTCATGACGGCGTTGGTACGCACTCCATAAACCCTCTTTATCAATTTTCTCCTCGAAAACATGTTTCAAGGCCAGCGTAGCAACTGGGTCTATGGCACTGTATCGGCCCATCATTTCTATTGGCATGTACTTGTATGAGCGACGTTCTGGTGGTTGTTCATTAAACCACGCATCCCCCGGTATGGACCAATTACCCCACCCCAAAAACTCCTGAGCTAAAGGCTTCAAACCATGACCTCTGGTAGCCATGTGGAGCGCATAGCTCATCAACATAGTATCCCTGTGCATGTTCGGGACGACCCCAAGCTTCTCGCGAGACCATGGGCCTTCAGCTTTCAGAAAACCGTGAACTACTATCGGTATTTCAGTAAGGACTTGCCGCAAAATCGGTGCTATCTTTTCAACATCAACTTTTGACTCAAAGTGATATAAAGGGATGCTTACCCCACTACTGATGTCAGTGGCAAAAGAAGCTGCCACCAACTTTTTTTCCGGGTCAAACAAATCCAAGTTACCTAAACGATTCGACTCGGATCTTTTATCCGATACGGAAGTATCGTACTCCAAATCAAAAGCAACTTCTGAAATCTCACCAGCCTTGAACTGCTTTAGCAAGCCTTTCAGGTAGCCCTCAGCACTCCAATTAGAATTCAGAATCTCCGTCTGGACTGGAACCTCGACTTGGTTGATCAAACCCCAAGCCAATGAACATGAACGAAGTATAGATGATTCAAACCTGCCACGGGAGTGCAGGTCGGCTGAAGGGTGTATAGACGGAACGATCAGGTATTCTTTCCCACGGATTGGGATATGGTAGAACTTACCCGCCATTGATGTGATCGAGGATGAGTAAATACCAGTAAGGTACCGCGTAGGAATATTCCCAAAAGTAATGATTACCTCAGGTGAATATCTCTCAATCTCGTCAAGCAAGTAGCTCACACAAGACGACACCTCTTGTTCAGTTGGACTTCTTGGAGAACGGTCAGGCTTGTGCGGGTAGCACTTCACTATGTTCGTAAATAAAATCTCTTCCGAAGGTATCCCAGCACGAACCAGCAATCCTTCACCGTGGCTCGCCGCAGGGCCGATGAAGCTCAAACCCTTCCGGTTTTCTTCTGGACCCGGTGCCTCACCCACAACAAGCACGCGAGGTTTTACAGAACCCCTACTCTTTACCAAGATCTGGCCGTTCACAGGGTCTTCGAGGAAGTGTGGACAATAGGAACACTTAGCTCTTGAAGCACATGCGGATGAAATCTCAGCATCATCCCATTTAGGGTTGGCTGCACGCATCTCAGCTGGAGTAATCTCTGCCAACTTAATTTTCCCGCGAGGCGTCTGTATTCATCAGGAAACGCACACTAGAAGACAACCCATACTCAATGGACGATGCCCGTAGTTCAGAAAATTTCTCTCTACCTAGTGATGCTGGGTCTTCACCAAAAGGCAGCGACACCAAGTAAAGGCTACCTACATGAGGTGCTATTTTTCGTGCGAGACTTAAGGCTTCCCTCTTCGCGTCTGGATCTAGCGCCAAGTACAGTTTGTCTAAACCAAGAGATTGCAAGATGCGAATCTGGGGCTCAGAAAGTTGCTTCCCATAACTTGCAATACCGCTTCTACCAGCCGCAATAGCAGAGATAGGGCCTTCACAAAGAGTAGCGACCTTGCCACCTTCACGATTGAATCGACCAAGGTTGTAAATTTGACTAGAGCGAGCACTCTGAGTCGAAGGGCAGTTCTTATACCTCGGGAGTCTACCGTCGTAAGATCTACCGACCCAATAGCAGAGGTTTCCCTCAGCATCGTAGTCAGGAAAGATTACTCGACCATCACCAATACCAATGTTGTAGTAAGAAATATCTTCTTTCGTCAGACCACGCTCCACGAGGTAATCCCAAGCAGACATGCCTTCCTGAACCAAAGCGAAATCATCAGGAAGCTTTATGTCTATGGCCTCATCTACATTAACAACAGTTGAAGAGACTTTCTTTCGCTTGTTCCTGTGAAAAGCCAAGTAAGATAAATTGATACCACCATGTTCCTTTGGGCGACCTTTAAACCCACACCTAAAACAATGGTAGTAACCAAACTTCTTACTCTCTCGGTCAATACATACGTGCAGCCGATACTTCGTATCTGCCGTGGGCTCCCCACGCAGCACGCAGTTTGGGCAATTCAAAGCAACGTTCTGCCCATTCGATAATAGCTGGCTGTCTGCCGCATCCAGGCCAAGCTCGGACACAGGTGAATAATCCAAGGTCGCCATTCGTGACCTCAGCTAGCGGCTTGTGCCAAGGATACCGGCGAAATCCCCCCTGCGTGCTCCTGAATAAGCATTCGAGCCGACTGCATCGAGCACTTAATCTCACCACCCTTACCAGTTCTGCGACACTTGACTAGCTTCAAGCGACAAATACCGTCTGTGTACTCCTCCATAGTCTGCGAAATAGCGACAACGACATCTGCCTTACAGGCTTTCTTGTGAGACTCACTGATCATATCGAGCCCAACATGGTCACCTTTGGCAGCGGAGCGATTCGTCTGAGTATCTGTCCAGACAGCAACGCCAAAGTCATGAGCCAATGCCTTCAATTCTGTATACACCAACCCCTTCTCCACGTACGATTCACCGTCACGCTTAGCACTAGAGAGGTCATCTGCGTTATCAATACAGACCAAGGAAGGGGCTTTACCCTTCTTGTACATCTGACGTGAGAGGAACGAACGCAAAGCGGAAACTGAAGTGCCGGGAGAAACATACTGAGAGACTAGGTCTGCATCGCCAACACCCGCAAGAACCTCTTGCATCTTCTCCTTGTAAGCAGAACCGACGCTACGGCTAGAAATCATGGCTGTCGGGAGCCCTGATAAACGGGCAGCGTATCGTACTGCCAAGTCAACAGTCTCTAATTCATTGACTGTGAAATGAACGACGGTATGACCATGCAAGAAAGCAGCAGCACCCATATTAATCAGAAACGTTGATTTACCAGTGCCTGTGTAACCAAGGACAACCCCAACCTCGCGACGAGCTAGACCACCACCCATAAACCCGTCCAAGCTAAGGATACGAGTAGGGATTTTCTTTTCCGGGTTATAAAGATCATCCTCATCGATCAAATCTTCAATCGACATCAACTGATCTTTAATGTTCAACTCGTCTGCGGAAAAAGAAGTAGTCTGACGCCCACGGTCAAACAACTCCCAAATGTTATCTACCGGCTTATCCTGCTCAAGGTAATCAGCAGCCTGTGTCACCATCGCTTCCATCGTACGGGATCGACCAAACTCAACTACCTTATCCGCGATCTGGTCAATATAACTCATGTCCATGTCGTAAACGTCTGCAAGTAAGCGAAGACACACTTGCTGAAACTCATCATTCTTACCGCGAGTTTCATTGACGACCATCGACTTCACGACTTCGCGAATCGGTACACGGTAATTACTGCTGCCACTATCGTAGTAATCTTTCACCAAGCGGACAATTAAAGCACACGCCTCACTATCAAAATAACGCCAGTCAATCGTGTTGGCATAGCGGGGGAGAAAAGTAGGATCATTTAAGATTAAGGCTACAATTTTAACCTGAAAAGAGTCATCAAAACTACCCACCGTGTAATACGTCTTATTACTCATTATTATTTCCCCCCCGCTGTCCCGCAAATTGAAAGAATCACTTGATTTGGATCAGAATAGTCTAACGCTTTGAAATCCCTCGCGTGTGAATATCTTGAGAGAAAAAACTTTCTGCGCGTGGCTGCTTGGTTTTTTAGAACAAATGAACCCTTATCGCTAAAATCGATAATATCCACTGAATTCTCTCCCGGCTTTGCGCGAAGCACACGACCAGAACGTTGTATGATTCGACGGTACGCTTTACCAGCCCCGGCGAGAATCAAAACGTTCGCATCAGGAAAATCAGCGTCCTCATCTACTGCTGGTGAGCCGATGAGGATGTAACCACCCTCAATATCTTCTAAATGCCCACGCAGTTCATTGATCGGTGTCTTTCGGGAGGTAAGTTCCCTACCCTGATCAAAGGTAATTAGTTTAGAGCCGCCGTGGTACATCAACACCGGAAAGAACTCTTGTGAGATTGCTTTCCCCAAAGACTTACCGTGAGAAATCTCGGTGACCATCACGATGACTTTGCGCCCGCGCTTAACAAGACCAACAGCAAGGTCTCGGATCATATCATTGCGAGCTTCGTTCTGATTAACACCGTACTTCTTTACCTTGAGCCAGTCCCTCTCCGCACCGATACCCTCAGAGCGAGCTTCTAGGAAATGGACCCTTGGCGTAGCCATGTGTCCAAGATCCATGAGCACCGAGTCCGACAACTCAACCACTGGGTCGCCCGTCATGCCTATGATTACGTAGTCAGATCTGATCTTTGGCTTGTCCTCACTAAACGGTGTCGCGGACAAACCAAGTCTGTAAGACGCTTCTGTCCCAGCACCAGTACCAACCCACATAGGGGCCTGAAGGTGTTGCACCTCCATCCACTGAACCGCGATAACGCCTTTCAGCCAGTTATGAAATGCTGAACCCTTACGTTGGTTGATATTGTGTAGCGAGTTCACGACGGCCACCAAATGAAAGGCATCCAAATCCTTGTGCCCATCCCCAAGACGACCTACATCTCTCAACCCATACTCGGTCCACCTACTCCACAACTGGTACAAGGAATTCACACCCGGAACTACGATCAGGGTCTTCTTCTCCTCGTTCAGTTCAATCCACTTAGCAACTGCTGCGGAGATAATCGTCTTCCCTGAACCAGTAGGAGCTATGATAAGCCCACGCTTACGGTATAAAGCTTTTGTTGCAATAGACTGCTGATAGTCACGTAGTGTTGAACCCTTCAGCAAGTCAGGCTCTACCGAAACAGTATCGATGTCATTCAATTCAGGAGCATCAACTACTTGGTATGCCATAGACACTGCATCCAACTGTCTGAGTGTCATAGGTAAGAGACCAGTGAGTAACTTATTCCCACGCTCAAGCAGACTTAAACCTTCGACGTAGAAAGATTCCTCTAACTCTGAGAAAGTCAGGAAAGCCTTTACGTAGGCAATACCTCTGGGTGGCCCCTCCAACTTTGTATAGAGTGGACCGTAATGAAAAGTCAGCATCCCAAGGCATCTTTCAATTTAGATCTCAGGAAACTCTTCTTCCGTTGGAAAGTTGACCTGCCCAACTTGAGAAACTTTGCACAACTATCGTCAGAGGTGTCCCTCTGAATAACCGCAACCTCGCCAGTGAGAACTTCCAAATAAGTTTTCAGACCTGACTCTTCCATAGCCAGTTGAAATCTACGAACACTGATAGCGGTAAGGTGAAGTGTCTCGGGACTATGAGACACTGAACTGATCGAATCGATGTCGATCAAAAGTTCTTCAGAAAGGATCTTCTTGATGCGACCAAGTTTTCTTGGGACGGCAACATTCAAATAGGCTAGAAGCCTATTTTCATCCCGTGAACCATCAAACTTTTCACAGATTTTCCAGACCTGTTCCCATGCAATCTGGACATTATCCTCAAAGTCCAGACCATTCTTCTGCTTCCATAAAACAGCGTTTCTTTTTATAAGTCCTTGAATTTTCTTGGAATTATAAGCTCTACTGAAGCTATCTTCGACTATCCCTTGCTCTCCCACCACACCAACTCCTTCTGCCCAAGGCATTCTCTCTCCCAATGAGAATCAAAGAGAAAGCGTAGAATCGCAGAACTCTATTCAGATGTCAACAACAACCGCTGAATTTGCTCTAAATCCACCAACCAACTGCGAAAAAAAGAAATAGGAGCCATATCTAGTAGGAATCGTTCTGGCCCGATTTAATTTCTCTACTAAACCTTAGAGGCAAAAAATGCTGATTTTGCTCTCGAAAAATTAAAAATTTTGAAAAAACTGGCTAATTACTTGAGCCAGAAAACCAGTTCTCGGATGTCGAACTTTCGTTTTTTGGTCATGGAAAAGATGGCTTTTCGGGTGGCGTTTGGGTTTAAGCCTATGATTTCACATACTTCTACGAAGCTGAACGTCGGCTCAGACTTGCAATCTCCGTTCAGCCATGCTTGAGCAGCTAACTTGTTGGCCGTGATTCCGGCACTTTCTGCGCTATTACTTCGCTTCTTCTTGCGAGGGCCTTTTTGTAAGCACCAGATTGCATCACCAAGCGCAGCGATCCGAAGACGCACCTCTGGGGTAAATCGGTTTAACCCAGCACTGCTTTTTTCAATGACAAAGTTTGAGTATGCGTCTACATCATAGTTGCTCAGAACCTCTAACCCTGCTTCCCACTCAGCAAGAGTGAAAGATTCTTCGATTGATAGACCTAACTTAGTATCTATGTCACTTTTATTTTTCTTAGAGGACCGTCGCTTACTCATCGGATGCCAAGAAGTTGGACCCTATAAACATTCCTATATTGGACCCTATAAACATTCCTATAATAATCTAAGTAAGAATGTGCTATTTTTATTTTAATTTTAATCCGATCTATTAATCCGATCTATTAGGTGTAATTATTTGTTTTATTAGAAAAAAGAAAATATTTATTGTTTTCAGAGCTAAGAGTTTATGGTAAATCAAATAACGAATGGGTGTAGCCTTGCGTTTAAAAATTTTGTTCTGTCAAACAGTTAATATTGGTAAGTTCGAGGCGGTGCGTCCGGGCATAGAACTAGAGGATGAAGCCGAAGAGGGTGAGGATTTACACGCTCTCTACCTACGCATCCGTGAAGCTGGAGAGTTACTTTTTGAAAAAGAGTTAAACGCTCAAGTAGCTTTCGCTCTAGAACGTAGAGACAAAAATACTCTTGTAGAATAAATTAAATTAGTTAATTCTATGTTAGAGTTAGATTAGAAATTAGAATGGCAATAATAACACAAACACTAGCACAAAGACGGCCCAAACCGAAACGGACTGTTCAGGAACGCTTCATAAGCAAGATCCAACCAGACCTAGAAACTGGCTGCTGGTTATGGGTAGGGGCGAAAGTAGGCTCAACCGGATACGGCCAATGCGCTGATGCTGTAGGTAAGCCAAGGGCCGCTCACAGGGTAAGCTGGGAACTCTTTCGAGGAGAAATCCCCAAAAACGCTTTTGTTAAACACGTAGATACGAACCAATGCCCAAAGAACTGTGTTAACCCTAAACACCTTTATGTTGACAAGGCACGAAAGAAGCCCAAGAACAACGAAACTAAGCCTTACCCTTCCTCTGTTTTAAGCAAACAACAGGTCGAGGAGATACGTGAGCGGTATAAGCCAAGATCGGAACGCACACGAATTAAGGACTTGGCTGCTGAATTCAACGTCTCCATAGTAACAGTCCGCAATATCCTTACTGGCAAAAGCAATGGCGGTAAGAAGTTGACTAAGTCAGACGTACTGAAGATCAGAGAGAAGTACGAGCCGGAAGAGAAAAACGCCGCCTCTCGTTTAGCCCAAGAGTACGGCGTCAGCCTTAATACTATTTTGTCAGTAGCTGCGGGTAGAAGTTGGAAAGACAATAACGAGGCTGCTTGAACTATAACAACCCCCTTTTCTCTAGGGCTTCTTTTGCGGCGATAATGACATACATATCACCATCAGTACTCAAAACATGTAGAGTGTCAGGATGAGTCTTTGGGTGGTTTGCTACAGCTACTTTGATATCCCAAGCATTATTAGTAATCATCATCAGTATAAATAGCACGTCGAGTGTCAGGACGAGTATTTGGGTGTTTTGCTACAGCTTGTCTGACAAACTTATCCTCATCAGTACTCATAGCATGTAGAGTGTCAGGATCAGTATTTAGGTGTTCTGCTACAGATCGTCTGACACCCTCATTACCATCAGTATGCAAAGCATGTAGAGTGTCAGGATGAGTATTTTGGTTGTTTGCTACAGCGAACTTGACCCACATTTTACCATCAGTATGCAAAGCATGTAGAGTGTCAGGACGAGTATTTGGGTTTGATGCTACACCATACTTTACTTTCCAATCACTATCCTTATGCAAATCATGTAAATCTTCTTGACTAAAACTGTCCTTCGGAATAAATGGGCTGCCAATTTTAATTCTTTCTCTCTTACTCAACCCTTCTAAAGCCTTAGACATACCTTCTTGATATTTTGAAGCTACTTCGGGATTCCAACCTTGTTCTCCACCATTTACACTATGCAAATGTTGTCCACTTTCACGATGGCTTAAAAACCTTTCTCCAGTTTCTTTGTCATGGACATGGTAAAATCTAGATCCGGGGTGCTCTTCTTTGTAATCATCCCACCTACTAGAATTATCTCCAACACCTCGCATAGGAGTACCTCTATGCTTATTGGATACAACACACCATGCACTCCCTTTACCTAAAATGTCCATAGCTCTTTGATCATGAACTTCTCTAACAGTATAAGTGGGATCATCGTGAATGACTGTAGTTCCAGCACCATTGATATGGTCTAAGTCATCTTGACTGAAATCACCCCATTCCATGTTAGTCTTCTTAGGTCTGAATCCTTCTAAGGAAGAATTAAGGTGATGAAATGAGTCGTATTTGTTGATGTCGGAGTGTGGGAGCTTTTTCTTATGAGTCTCAAAATCTTTTAAGACTTGTCTAATTCTACCGACATCCTCTTGCCTGAATTGTTTGTCTTTGTACCAATTCAGTATTTTTTGAGTGTATTTCTTGTTCTTGGAAGGGTCAGCTTCATTAGCAAGGAAATCAATAATGTGGTGAGGTTCTCGATGCTTGGCTAGAGTGTCATGGGAACTATCGATGCCGTCTTCATGTTGTTTCTTTAGGAAGTCGATACGGCCTTCAAAGATGAAGATGGACTCTAGGATAGAGCCTAAGTTATTATTGAGAGTGCTTGTTATGAGTAGATCTGAGGTCATAACAAGCCTCTCTTCTTTAGGGTTTCTTTTGCTGTTTTACTGATATACTCATCATCATCAGTACTTAAAACATGTAGAGTGTCATGACGAGTATTTAGGTTTTTTGCTACAGCCTGTTTGACCCACCTATTACCATCAGTATGCATAGCATGTAGAGTGTCAGGATGAGTACTTGGGTGTTCTGCTACAGCCAACTTCACATCCCGATCTTCATCGGTATGCAAAGCGTGTAGAGTATCGGGATGAGTGTTTGGGTGTTCTGCTACAGCTTTTCTGACCCATCTTTTATCAGTATGCAAAGCATGTAGAGTGTCATGACGAGTATTTGGGTGTGTTGCTAAACTATGTCTAACATCATCCCAATGATCATTACGTAAAGCGTGTAGAGTATCGGGATGAGTGTTTGGGTGCCTTGCTTGTTTGGGTGCCTTGCTACAGCTTGTGTAACCCATCTACCCCCAGTATGCAAAGCCAAAGCATGTAGAGTATCAGAATGAGTATTTGGATGTTCTGCTAAACCTTGTATAACACCATCCCAATAATCATTACGTAAAGCATGTAGGGTATCACGATGAGTGTTTGGGTGTTCTGCTACTCTTTGTCTAACATACTGATCCTTATCCGTATGTAAAGAATGTAGATCTTTTTGACTAATAAAAGGACTTTTAAGTTTTTCTTTGCTACTCAACCCTTTTAAAGTCTTAGACATACCTTCTTGATACTTTGAAACTACTTCGGGATTCCGAACTTTTTCACTATTATCTAAAGCATACAAATGTTGGTTACTTTGATGGTGGTTTAAAAATCTTTCTCCAGTTTCTTTGTCATGTACATGGTAGTATGTAGATCCGGGATGCTTTTCTTTGTAATTATCGAAGTAACTTGAATCTTCTCCAACACCTCGCATAGGAGTGCCTCTATGCTTGTTGGAT
>Ga0070754_10000834_pt1 | contig 26728 bp, 36 predicted proteins | sample VirMetDEL_Sep_01_FD_75181 | JGI IMG/M metagenome (GOLD analysis project Ga0070754, IMG submission 75181) | Aqueous microbial communities from the Delaware River and Bay under freshwater to marine salinity gradient to study organic matter... | ecosystem: Environmental > Aquatic > Marine >...
ATAATTATTTCTTTTCAAAATCTTTTGAGCTAACACCTAGTTTAGCAAATGCATCAGCAAAGGCTGTGTTCATTGTTTCTTTTGGTTTTGATTCGTAAGTGCGAGGTGTTTGCATTTTTTTGACAGATTTTTTCTTATGTTTAGGCTTGTTAACTTTTTTCTTTGGTGTGTCGTCACCTATAATGTATGTTTGTTTTTTGTTCATATACTGCTCAATCGTATGTTTTATTTATATAGATATCTTTAAATCCTAGTTATAATGATCAAAATCGATCTTTCTTGCCTGCTCTCGCAAATACAACCAATAGTCAATGATTAATAACTGTGATAGTACTCCTAGTGGTGTAAGAATATAACCAAAAAAGAACGGAATACCAAGTATAAAGAAAACAATTGTTAATAGATATTTGATTGGAAAATCAGGAGTCCAATCTAACCATTTTGGTGGATCGTAAGGTTGTTTATTTCTATAGTCGTCAAATTCATAGTTCATTATAGCAGGATCTCAAGTATTACTAGAGTTAGAAATACAATTCCAACTGCCGATACTAACGGATTGTTAAAAAACTTTTTCAATTTAGGTAACTCCATAATGCAATAAACAATAGTCCAAAACTCATTATTGATATTGATATTTCATTTAAAAACCAATCTTTGAATGTTTCCCACAACAAAGGAATTAGGTCTTTACTTATCATATTTATGTAAATCTTCAAGAACACCCATTGCCATAGCAGATGTCATTCTCATTGATTGTGATGTTTTGCCAATTCTGTTTAGATGTGCTTTGGCAGTTTCATTGTATTTGATACCATAATGGTTTTTGACGTATTTGGCAAACTCTAGTATCTCTCCTTCAAGTTCTTCCAACCACCATATCTTAGGATCGTGCTCTGATGCAACAGAGTGTTTAACCTTTGCTGGGTCTAATTTTATATGTTTCCTTGCCATTTGCCATACCTTTCTTTTTTCTTTTTCTTTTTTGGTTTTGCTTTTACCTTGGATTTTTTAACCACTCGTGTTATCCATATTTTATCTAATACAAAGTACCAAATTGAGTTGGCAATTGGTTCTACGATTGCATCAGTGAGTGCTACCGCGAATGGAACATCTGCCACTAGCATTAAAACTGTTATTGCGATAAAAAAGTGTCCTATCGTATAGATAAGTGTTCTTAACAATGACCCTTTGTTACTGTAATAAAATTTACTTGCAACTGTAAATATTCCGTGTGTTAATTCTGTCATATATTATTTTTTATTTTCTATAAACCATACTATAAATGGTAATACGGTTATTGCTATTATATAAGTTTCTAGTGTAGTAAGCTCAGATCCACATCTAAGTATACATTCGCCCCACCAATTATTAATAGCATTTACCATATTATCCTACTGGTTCAAGTTTACCATTTTTATCTGTAAACCAAGTATACCCTGCAACTTTGGCTTGCTTGTCATAGCCTTTAAGATTATAAGCAAACAACAAATCCGGTTGATGCGTGTTTCTAATCAATCCGTACTTTGACTGCCTATTTCCTTCAAGGATATATGTGGCCTGTTTGGTGTTTGGATCTTGTACGAGTTCTACCTTGAACTTGTGTTTGCCAATTGTGATTTCTGTATTTTTTTGCAAATCACTGTGTGTTTTTACTTCATTGTTCATTTATTTGCCTCATTATTAATTAACATAGTTTTCTATAGTATAGCATATTATAGGTATCTGTCAACCATAAAGATGCCTAAATAAGAGGAAAAAACCTAATAAAATAACAGTTTTAAAAAATTATTGTAAAAATAATGGTGATTTTTTATAATATTCATAAACTTCATCGATGGTCATACCATAATCAAAATCAATTTGGAATCCGTATCTTGTCATGGTTGTACCACCTTTGGCACTATGCAATTGTCCAGTGTTTACTACCACAGGAGGACCGTAGTACAGTGTTTTTGTTTCTTCTTTTTTGTTATTATACCAAGTTATAGAACCACCTGCTGGTTTGAACTCTACTAACAATGCCACTTTACGTGCAACATCTCGGTGTATATTTAGAAACCATCCAGGTGACATTTTAGTGTATTGCTTTCTCACAATAAGATCAGTTGGCATATTTAAAACTTTACAAGTATCACTAACTATCTTTTCAACCAATGGATTGCTATTAAATTCAGCACCATGGTCGACGTCTTGATAATAGACCCATTCACTATCATTCGTATCTTCATCTATACCTTTTTCGTAGGTCACTTGGTGTCCAGCATAGGCTAAATCTACAGGTTGAAACTTATCTCGCAATTCATCGATGGCATTTATGTTCGCTTCGTTGTCGATCTTTAATTGTGGTAATTCAAAATATTCCATTACACATCCTCAAATTCTATGGCATAATCTTTATACTTGTTCCAACTACGAACTAATGTTTCTAAATGCTTATCTGGATCTATAGATCCTGTAGTTGTGATTACAAATTTCTGTTGTTCAATTTTTTTGGCACCGTGCGGACGATTTAATTCATTTAACACGAAAGAATTTGTATCCATTGGTAAATCCATAAAACGATAATCTTCTTCTTTTTGATGTTGCAGACTTTGTGTCCAATATAAACTTGGTTCACGCACATCATTAATTAATAATCTATATCCGGAAGGCTCCAAAGGTCTTAGAGTAGAATGATCTGACTGCGACAATCCCGGCACATCCATGTGTAGTGGAACGTCTCTTCTTTGTCTAATTAACTCTGCGTGATTGCATTCAATTGGTAATTGATTAATTAAATCTATAAGTCCGTATAAACTTTTTGGTAGTATAGGATTTACATTTACTTTTCTTTTTCTAGTCAATCTGTTTAACCAACTTTCTCTAACTTTGTCTGCTTTGCCAAAATCTTCTTCATCAAGTTGTCCTAGCAAACAAACTATACGCCAAAGCTCATGTGGTGCTGTTTCAACGTATGGTGCATCTTCTAGTTTATCTGCCGAATACGATTCAGTAACCACATCCGGTGGCCACATGTAATTCCTATCATGGAATACTTCTAGTTCATCTAGATCAATTTTTTTGTAAGGTAGATCAATTGGTAAGAAACAAACGTTACGAAAATCATCAAATGTTTTTTTCATTTTTATAACCCTTATCTAATAAAAAAGTTTTTATGATCCAAGCAGGTAAATCAATCTCCCACCATCTTTCTTTGTTATTCCAACTAGTTGGCTTTTCATGATGTGTGTTGTGTAATCCACTACCAAGTGTCAATAAATTTACCCATATATTATTAGTACTGTGATCTGGTGTGTTAAACAATCTGTATCCCCATTTGTGGCATATGGTATTGACCATGCCTGCACTATGGAACGTTATTACTGCTGGAATAGATATTAAAAATACTGCTATACGCCAGTCTATTAGAGCAACGATACCATACACTCCTAGCAACAATTTAAGATAGTGTTTATGTATAAATGTTATCCATTTATCTTTGATTAGATCTGCTACAAATTTTCTTTCAATGGTAAATGGTTCCCAAAATGTTGACCATATTCTCCAACCTGGTTGACCACCATGTGGATCTTCTTTGGTTTCTGGAGCCGAGTGATGCTTTCTGTGTATTCCACACCAAGCAATTGGCGATCCAAAACAATTGAACATGCTCAATACTATCAACATCCTAGATTTCCAATAAGAAGTTTCAAAACTTTTGTGTGATAGATATCTATGTAGGGCAATTTCTCCGCCAACCTTACCAAAGATGATCCATCCAATAAGAGATAGCCATAACCAACTTAAATCTGCATATACTAATCCTATTACAAGAAGTAAGTGATTGGCTAATAAAATTAACTTTAATTTATATTCGTAACTCATTCTTTTTTATAACCTGTTTGTTGTATTTATTCGAACTTCTTTCGATTAATTCTCTATGTTTGTCTTCTAAGACTTTACCCAGCACAAACCCAACTATACGATCATCATCAACACCTTCTTTAACATCAACACCGTGTGGTTGTGTGCAATTGTTAATCAAAAAAGCATCTGTTTCATCTGGTATCGTGCAGAAGTGTTTTGGCTGATTATTCATATCCTTGCTGTAATCATAGTTTTTACACATATACAAGGTATCTCTAGAACCGCTCACGACAAATCTATAACCAATTGGTTCGTTTGCTCTTTGATGATCAAACATTTCTTGTGTGATTGTCATATGATGAGGATGTGGTGCATTAACATAATTACCATCCACATGTGGTGCAACATTTCCAGTTGACCGTGCCAGCCTTACATAAAATTTATATTCAAATGGAAAATATGTGTCTATCCAATCTAGCAATTCTGGATACTTTTGTTTGGCAAAATTATTCCATGGTTTCATTTCACCAAATGGTGTTGACAGATCTTTCACTCCTAGCAATGTTTCTTCTTTCCACCATGCAAATTTTTCTTCACCGATAAAATTATCTAGTATAGATTGCTTGCCTGGTATTGGTGGTATGTCTAATGGAGTAAACACTATCATCTTTGTACAAATGCCTTTTCTACTACAAACTGTCCTGGTATAGAAGTATTGCCTTCTTGCATACCCAATGATTCAAAATGTTCAATTAGATCTGCATTTAATCCCTGAGACCCACAGATCATAAATCTATCATGATTTGAATCTAATGATTGGTTCGTTGTGTATGGAAATAGATTACCCTCCGTGATCCACTTGGTAATTCTATCCTGCCTTGGCCATTCTTGCTGAGTAAGTGTGTTAAAATATCTAAACTTACCTTGAGTTACTTCATTCCAATCTTGGTTAAATGTTTCTAACTCATCTTTATAAGCCAATTCGTTTTCATATTGCACTGTGTGAGTGAGTACTACCTTTTCAAAACGTTCATAGGTTCTTGGGTCTTTGATGATTGCCATGAATGGTGCAATACCTGTACCAGTTGAGATTAGATACAGATTACGTCCTGGCAATAGATAATCAATTACGAGAGTACCTGTGGCCTTGCTGTTTACCAATATTTCATCACCTTCTTTGATGTGCTGTAGTTTAGAAGTCAATGGACCATCCTCAATTTTGATAGATAAAAACTCCAAATGATCTTCATGATTAGCAGAAGCAAATGAATAGGCTCTTAATAGTTTCTTGCCTTCATGTTCTACACCAATCATTGCAAACTCTCCATTTTCAAACTTGTTTGGAAATGTCCTGGTAGTGCGAAACGAAAATGTTTTGTCGTTCCAATGTTTTACTTTTAAAACAGTTTCTTTATTGATCATTAAACGTTCCTAGTGTTTCCATATTCAACCACTGTGCAATCTTCTAGTTGTGGACACTGCCTCCACGGATCAACAATGATTGATCCTTTTGGAAAATCATAATTAGATGTGTCATCTGTACCATACGTTACATTTGGATTGTGTGCCAACAGGTAAACTGCTGTACCTAGATCCTTAGGTGGTTGATCGCCTGTGTGTTCATCTTTGTAGTACAATGTTCTGCCCGCTTTTTCAATGTAATGTCCAATCAACAAACTATATGATCCATTAGTGTAAGGCACATGAGGTTTGTATGCTTTGCCCACAATAACGATTGGCAAATTGTATGACATTAATTTGTTAGCAAGGTTTTCTGCTTGTACTTCTCTAGCACCCATGATAGCATCAAACAAATCATAACCTAGTCCTAGATGATCTGCCATCCAGCGAAGTGCAATATTATCACGTGGGTGACAAGCATCGCCATCGCCCATACCTGCTGTCATATACTTAGGTCCCATAATTCTTTGATCAGAATATGCAAGTGCTGATGTTACTACATCAACATTAATGTTACCTTGTTTTTCTGCTACGTCTTGAATCATATTCACTAATCCAATCTTTGCGGAAATAAATGTGTTGTAGAAAATTTTAATTGATTCACATTCATCCCAAGTTCCAACTATGTATCTTGGATTGTTCTGCATCATTGGTTTATAAAAATTTATAAGTTCTTTTGCATCACCTGTTTTTGATCCATCTTGTGTACCAATCATAATCATTTCTGGATTCACCATGTCCCATTTTACAGAGCCCATAGCAATTAGATATGGATTGTAAACAAAACGTGCATTTGTGATCAAAGGTTCTAGTTCACGTCTTGTTGTGCCTGGTAACACAGTTGATATGAGAACTACCAATTGCTTTTTGTTAACAACCTGATTAACCTCTCGTAAGATATTTTTTACAATTGTGTAATCAAAGTCTTTTGGTTCTAGATGTGCTGTTGGCGTTGAACCATCGTAACGTGGATCATGGGGTGTTGGTGCCGCAATAAACACAATGTCTTTGTCTTTTACTGCTTCAGCAATTGATCCTTTCATTGCAAAATTTTCTGGTTTTCTTGGTTCTACATCATAACCTTCAACCATGTATTGTTGTGCCATTACTTCTGCACAGTCTTGTCCTAGTTTGCCGCAACCAATCATTGCAACTTTTGTATTTTTTGGTTTCATGAATATACCCTCACTTTGTGTTTTTGTTCAAATGCATCTGCATGTTGTCTTGTGTTTACCAAAGGTTCACCTTTGATATTTAAACTTGTGTTTAACAATATTGGACAACCTGTTTCTTCATAGAACTTTTTGATTAAATTATAAAATCCAGGTGCTTCTTTTTGTGTCACAGTTTGTACACGTGAAGTACCATCAGCATGTATAATTGCTGGAAACTCTTGTGGCTTTCTACATATTGCCACTGCCTGCATGTACGGTGACGCTGTTATACCACCTGGCATAGTAAAATATTCGTGTACATGTTCTTCTAGAATGGCAGGAGCAAAAGGTCTAAACTTTTGTCGTTTTTTAATATCATTTACTCTGTCTTTAATTTCACCTCCCCTAGGATCTGCAAGTAAACTTCTATTACCCAATGCTCTTGGACCAAACTCTGCTCTACCACTTGCTACTCCAATGATGTTACCATTCATCAATGCTTCGCAGGCAGAATCTACAGGATAGTTGCCTTCAATGTTTGTGCCTAAGAAAGGACCTTGCCAGTTTAGTTTGTCACCATATCCAATTGCGGCCGCTCCTAGTGAGTTACCTGCATCTCCTGGATTAGGCATGATCCATATGTTTTGATTTTTGTTGTACATTAATGAGTTGGCTACACAGTTAAGTGCTACTCCGCCCATCCATACAATGTTCTTTTGCGAACTATAAGAACGTGCAATTTCAAACAGTGTAAGAATTTTCTTTTCAATCACCTGCTGTATCGATGCCGCTACATCATATGAAAACTCATGATCAAGCAATGGCATGTGTCCCATCCATTCTTCAATACCAGCATGTACATTTCTTTTTAATTTTAGGGGATCACGTTCATCAAAGAAATATTTTTCAATGTCTTTGGCATATTTAGGTTCGCCATATGCCGCCATGCCCATTAAGATATATTCTTCCTCGTTTGGCTTTAGTCCAACTCTTTGTGTAAATGCTGAATATAAAAGTCCTAGCGAATGTGGATACTGATATGTTTTTAATCTTTTCAATCCATTTGGTGCTGTGTATTCCCATATTGATATTGTGTCAAACTCTCCAATAGCATCAGCAACAATAACACAGGCACTGTTATAAGGTGATGTGTATGCTCCTGCGGCCGCATGTGCTTTGTGATGTTCTACATATTCTAATTTGTGTGGCACCATGTGTTGAAACTGTTTCATGTATTGCGATGGCAAATTACCTGTTTGGAATACTTCATTCCATTGCCCAGCAACCATTTGTCTACGTTTCTTTAGCCAAGGCCTTTCATGCCATATCACACGATCTGGATCACCATGTTCCAGTGCTTCGTTGATTATTTCATCACATAAGTTTGGATCATTTTTAATTCTTGTGTATCTTTCTGTGTGTCCAGCAAATACTATCTCGCCATCTTTGACCACAGACAGTGATCCATCATGTCCTAGTCCACATATACCCCAAGTTATCATTTCGCACTCACCATTAGTTGTTTTACTTCAAAAGGTTGATCTATGATCCATTTTATAATATCAATTATATTTGTGTATGATAGTTTAGCACCATCGTAGTATTTGTTAAATTCTGTGTCAACATGTCCCAACCCCAATGTAGTAACCCTACATCTATGTGCTTGATTTTGTAATAATTCTGATTGTGAATGTAAAGCAACTTTTTCAACAGGATATTGTTGATGTACTACCTGCCAATTTGTGTATGGAACTGTGTCTACACCAATGTTGATTATCAATTTTTCTTCGTCTTTCCATGATGTAAAAAGATCATTAAGTAGCTCTACCTGTCCAAATCCATCATGTGCGTTGTTTATAAAAACATCACATTCACGAACAGCATGTAATATTCTTGTTCTTGAATTTTCATCTGTTATATCATATCCTGTTGATTTGCTCAAACCAATGCTGTTTGGAAATGCATCATAAATTGCTTTGCCAATTCTTTTCGTATGTCCTGTTACCGCAAGTTTTTTCATTACTTAATTAATTCCTTTTTCTTATCTCAGTGGCACTTATCTTATGAATTTCCTCACCAAGATCATGTTTGGTAAATGTGTATCCAACATCTCTTCCATAACTGATATCTACAATATTAGGAACACCTATAATATCATAATCGTGCTTGAATGCATATCCCTCTTTTGATAATGACTCTTGTATGTTTGTGGAAACCTGTCCTCCGGTATAAGGATTGCTTTCATCAATCTCCATATCACGTATAAGAATAACAACCTGCCCTGTTTGTTTCATTGCTTTTTTAAACAATGCTGTGTGTCCATCATGCCATGGCTGAAAACGTCCTAGCATCTGTGCAGTTGGTTGTTTTGAATTAAACATTATTTCATCCTTTCATATGCTGGTGTCAAACAAATTCTGTTAACACCATTTTCTCTTTTAAATCTATCCCATTCTTTATCGTTGGTTATTCCAAGCAGATAAGAATCACTTGATTGTAAATTAAACTTTTTGCAAATATCATATTGCATTTTACCATATTCTTGTTTTTTAGCAAACACATTACTATTTAAAGTTACTGCCTTAAATACATCTATCATGGCATGATTAAAATATCCAACGCCTTGTAATTCTTCTTGTACAAGTTCTGCTTTTCTCGTGAACCTTATGCCAGCTCTCAATAAGCCAAGTCCCCATGGTTTAGAAACACTCCAAAACATTTCTTTTACGTTTGGATATACCTTTAACTGATGTGGTCCAGTTGTTCCTACGAATGCCATATCTAGATAAACGTCTATGTCTGGATATGTGTTACACACTTCATCATACCTACTATCAAAGTTTCCCGTAGCACTAAAAGGATTGCTCATGTACAATGGCACTTCAGGCAGTAGGTCATCTAGTGTTTTTGCAACTTTTATTGGTTGTTTTATAAATGTTGGATATCTGTATTCTCCTTCGAACACTTGATAACTTTTTACCTTATTACACATCCAATCAATGCTCTCATGTATGCCATTAGTTGGATAAGCAAAAGGTAATTCACTTGTATCAACTAATGGCTTTAAAAATGTACGGACCTGGTCCTGACACACTCCCCACATCTTGCGTCTTTTAACCGATGGTGTTTTGTCGTTTTCATTCGTGCTTTCGATATATGATCCATAACTGTTAGTTAATGCATTTTTAATCGTTAGATCAGTTGGTGAATGTATCGCTTTGCTTTTACCAAATGTTTCGTTTGTTATTTCTAAAACTTCCATACTAAACTTCTTTCATATAATTACACACTTGTGAAACTGTATCTTCATTTACATCGACATTAACTACTAACCAATAAGCAGGTTCTTCTGCTGTGTTAAAAAGATAATGCATTTTTGCTGTATCAACAAAATATAAATTACCATGTTGCCATTCTAAAATTTTATCTTCAATTATAAATGACATACTAGGCTTGTGGCAGTTTTTCAAAGGCATTATTAATCTAAATGTATCAAAGACAATCTTTCTTGTATCTCTAAAATCTTCATCTGGATGATCTCTATGTGGTGGAAAAAATCCTCCTGGACCTAATTTTAATATGTGGGTTCTGAATATGTGTCCTTCAAATGGCTTTAAACATTCTTTCAATGACTCCCATTCATATACTGGAGTAAATGTTTTAAAATCTCTTTCAGTCCATTTAGTTTTGTTTTCATAATTGTATTCATAAACACTATCTAAATCTGGTCTACCAGATAATCCTCCATCTAAACTTGTAATACTCAATCCAAATCTATTGTTTTCTTTTCTTGGATTGTATCTCACATAGTCAAAATTTTCTTCTGTCCAATCAACGAAACTAGAAGCATCATCCATTCTACGTTTTAGCACATACTGTGATCCAAATGTTGTTAAATCTCTGTATAAACTATTCTTGTTCATGAGTATGTTTTGTCTCCTGGCCATAGTGGCATTTGTGTTCCTTGAGCTCTTTTTGGTATCTTTGAATCAGCACTTGATACACAATTTCGTGAAATACATTTTTCTGGCTTGTCAAATAATCTAAACCCTGTTTCAATGTTTCCAAGTGGTTTGTCGTCACAACTATAACTCCTTTTTATACTACCGTCTGGTTCTCTAATAATGATTGATCTATATCCTGATGAGCATTCCCATCCTGTAAATTTGTTAAAATTAAATGCATTAAATCTTTCTGCTTGATCCATAAAGTATGGATTTCCATCTTTGTCTCTGAATTCAACTTGAAAGTGCTGTGGCACACCTTCTGCGTATGTTTGTTTTTGTAGTGTTCTGTTATCATCTATCTTGTATGTAGGCTTTGGTCTAGTCACGTGCTTGTTTTTTGCTTCAGTGAATCCACGTTGTGGCATACCGTTGTATAACTTGTCAAGCATCTCTTTTGAGTACCCATCAACGACCTTTGACGCCGTTGGATCCGATTGAGGTTTAAGCGTAACGTTAATACCTCTGTTGTGGAAGTATAATGATTCTTCATATAGTTCATCGAACCATTCGGGTACCATGACTTGGTTAATTGTGACCTGTACATCGTGTTCTTGTGCGAAGCATAGTTTGTCGGCGAACTCTGCTCTCTTCTCTTGTGTGTTAACATGTTCCCTGTGGTATGAAGCCGTGATACTGGCTCTATGGAACGGTGCGACTGCTTTGACATATTGTTCAAACCATTTCATGTTTCTGCTACAGTTACTTGTCATATGGACAGAAGTATAATTAGTGTTTGCTGTATCATCAGCGAGATGCTGAAGAATATCAAGGTAACCAGGATGAAACGTAGGCTCGCCTCCAGAAAGAGAGAAATGGAAACTATTAAAGCCTCGCTCTCTTGCCTGTCTTTTAATTTCATCAATGGTAGCAACACAAAGCTCAGTAGGCCTATGATCTTTTCTGTCACTCCTAGCATATGGCCAACAGTACGAACACCTGTAATTACAAAACCTACCAAGAAGCCAACTAACTGTAAACAAGTCCCTATAAAGCATAGTACGTTGTCCAACACGTACGAGATTATCGTACGGAATTTGTGTAAAATCATATTCACTCCATTTTAGATCTGTCATTGCCAATACTCCTTAAATTCTGGATACACTGACAAAAACTCTGTTTGGTTTAATTTATCCATAGTTGTAATATACTCTCTAGTATCATCTGTTAGTTTATCCACATTGATACTAGTATTGTTCATATATTGTAACACATATTCGCTCCACTTTGCAATCTTATTATGCCTGGTTTGTTTTATTTTTCCTGATAAATTTGCAACTGTATTTCTGACCTGTTTGTTAACCTGTTGCTTCAATTCATTAGGAAGATACTGTATATTGATTGCTTGAGGATACTGCACCAAACTACAGTGCATAGGCAGACCTAATTTATTATAATAATTAATAACATCATGGAATTTAGTTATGTTGTATAAAGATGTTGTACAGGTTGCCGTTAGCATAATGTTGTCTAACTGCTGTAATTGTTTTATGTTGTGTTCTATTTTAGCAAGATCACTGCCTGTTCTTAGATAACTGTGTGTGCTTTCATCACCGTCGATGCTTACTCTACAGTTAACCTGTTTAAAGTGTTTCCATAGATCAATCACCTGCTTGTCACCCTGTGCGATCGAATTTAGATTGCTGTTGTATTCAAGTGTTATGTTTTTTGCATATGGCAATAATTTTTCTAATGCTTCATAGTGTTGCGGCTGTATCAAAGGTTCGCCGCCTGCGATAACTATTTCTTCTACTGTGGGTGCTATGTCATCTATCACTTGATCTAGTGTTTCAGCAGGTAGTTTGGCTATGCCACGCCATGTGCTGGTTTCTGTGAGTTGATATTTGTCAAACAGTGTTTTAACATCTTGATGTTTGTTGTAGGCTACTGCCCATGTAGAACTGTATATAGATGAACAGTGTCTACATCTCAAATCACACACATTACCAAAACGTAATTCAATAGTGCGAACATTCATTGGCAATGCACCATCTTTGACTGTGTCAAGTACGCCGGGAATCATATCAGCATACTGTTCATTGCACTGTTGTCGTGTTGACTTTGTGTGTGATTGTTCCATGTCCCAACAGCTCTTGCAACCTTCGTGCTGTATTCCATTCAACAGATTATTCCTAATCTGTTTGTAATTTTCGTTGTTCCATATGTCTTTTAATTTTTCTTCGCCATAGTGTCCTAATAGATCGTGATTACGCCAACATGCACTCACATAACCTTTTGGTTTAAGGTTCATATGTATAAATGGCATTATGCAAAATGTTTTATCCATCTAACACCTCTGCTAGTTCTGGAAATGTTTGACGCCAGTTTTCATTTCTCACTGTATCAAATAATGTTGCTTTCTCTAAAAATTCACTGCTTAGATCTTTATTACTTACACCAAGCCCTTTTAATATTTTTTCATAACTACTATTAACTATGCTAACAATATACTTGTTGTTATGCTTATCAAGTAATTCATTTTTGTCATTATTAACTATCGTAGTTAATTGTTTTTGCATAATTGAATCTAAATTTGACAAACAAAGATACTCTGGTGTTTGTGCTAAATGCAAGTCTAAAAGATCGTTTGTTATCAAATTATTTGGAAAACTAGACTCTATCCAATTGATAAACTCTTTTAGATATATTACATTGTAAACTGTTAATGTATGTCCTAGCACAATAGATATATTTTTATTGTGTAAACTAACATCTATCCATTTGTGTACACTGTCTAATACTTTACTCCAAGTTGATCCTTTTCGTATAAACTCTGCTTTATCACCTATTGCATCTAAACTTAGATTCATTTTTACATTTTTAAAATGTGGTAACAAACTCCTGTATTGTTCTTTAGGAAAGAAAGAGCAGTTGGTAAAAATTTCAATGCTGATATTTTTGGCTAAATCCCATTCAACTAGATTAGCAAGAAATGACTGGAACTGATCGTTTAAAAATGGTTCGCCACCTGTTGCTTTGATGTTTTTTAAATTAATCACTGTTTCTTTTGGAATAGTAGATAATGATTGATTTGTTTTTGGCTTAGATTTTATGTTAACATATTCTTGTGTGTTATTACCAAAAAAGTTTTGTATTATTCTATCATCTTTATCTAAATCTTCGTCCCATGTTGTTGATAGTTTTGGCCCACATGATCTACATTTTAGATTACAATATCTTCCAGTTTGTATTTCAAGAAACTCTAACTCAGTTTCATTGTAGTTTGGATCTATTGTATAGTCATGGCTGATTTCATTTGTAGTTTCTAATGCCCCTTGTCGCATTGATTTAATACCAAGTTTTTCATCATGATAACATCTCCAACAACCTGATATTTGTTTGCCTTGCAGTGCTTTCTGCCGTATATCATTCCATATGTTATCATAACCTTGATCAAATGATTTTGGATAATCGTTGTAGTTTTTAGAATTATATCTACAACAAGGCACTACTGCTCCGTCCGGTACCTGCATTACAGCACCTCGAAACAAATACGGGCAGTATGTTTTATTTGTTTTTAGATCAATCATTATGTTTCTAGTATACAGCAAAATCTGTTATAAATCAATATAAAGTATGTAGTTTATATTATTTATCACTTGCATTATTTGATAAATAAGTATATAATTAGTGCTATATAAGGAATTCAACCAATGTTAATACGTAAAAAATATCAACTACCAACTATGTGGAAGTTCCAAAACCACAAGTTTGACATAGAAAGATTACAGCAAGAAGCATTAGTACTTGCCAATGATTATGGTAATGTGATGGAAACAAATAAAGCCTTGTGTAGCAATAATCACGAACTGGTTATGAGTGTTTACAAACACTTCAAACAAATTAATCTAACAGAATTTGATCCAAGTGCAGAAGCACCTACAGTAGAGTCTTGTGAAGTCATGGGACAGACTGCTGGAACTGGTAATGATTCAATTGGTAGAATCGCCAAGTATAAATTAAAAGCACACAGAGGCCAAGGACTAAATCCAGCACTTGATGAGCACAATTACAATACCCCAACAGACAAATACAAAGGCACATATTTTGAAGAAGTGGTTAACTCATTTAAATCAGATGCTATCAGAGTAAGACTTGTTAGACTAGATCCAGGTAAAACACTCACACCACACATTGACTACGATCCAACATATGCTGTAAGAGTTATTATTCCTATCTTTGCAGAACAGGAAGCAACGAATTATTTTTGGCGTAAAGGCAATGAAGAAGCATATCATTTAAAAGCAGATGGTTCAGCATATTTCTTAAACATTGGCTTTAGACACACTGTGGTTAATTCAGGTAGCACACCAAGAATTAGTTTGATGTTTAGTTTGAAAGATCAATCAGACCTACAAGAAATACCAGAAGGAGACTGGAACGAAACTAATAACATGGCTGACTTACAAATACAAAAAGAATACAAACAACATAAGGCTCAAGCAGATGCCCAACCAGTGGCTGTTTAAGACAGAAATAAAAAAATCATCGATACACGGCAAAGGCAGATTTGCACTAGAAGATATACAGATTGGAAGAAAAGTAATTGAACTAACTGGTTCAATAGTTCCCAAGGAACAAGCACCTGGAAAGTTTCCTGTAAGCCTAACACATAATATGATATGTGAAGATACTTACATAAATCACAGCGAAGACTCAAACCTATCTTATATTGGTGGAACTAGTTTCGTTTCATGCAAAAATATTAAAGCGGGCGAAGAACTAACCATGGACTATAGCGAATTTGCCGGGGATCGTAAATTTTTATTCTAATGAAAGATCCTCTAAGTTATAAAATTAAAAAAATTATCGAATGGTTGTTGATACAACAAGTTCCTGCTATACTAGTGATATTGTTTTTAATATACTATTTTATATTTTAATTAAACTTATCTTTCCAAGACATATTTGCATATGGCCATCCTGTAATTACGGCACGTGATCCTGGTGATCCTTCTGATATAGGATTAACAAAATGGGCTGAACCTACTCGCATAACAACACAGGTATTCCTTTTTGGTTTTATAGCCAATGGTCCAGCAAGATAAGGATCTTGCCCGTCTTTGCTTAACTTTTGACAAAAATTTTCCCAGTGTGCTCTCTCTTTAGGATAATGCTGAAAATGATCTTCTAGCATGATTTCATTTGGTAGTACAAGTTCTCCACCATTTTCATTGGTAAGATAATTTATAAAAACAAAATCACCATATATATCTTTGCGTTCTGTATGAACGTTATATATACTTTTTTTTGGATCAAAGGTTTTTGTGGTAAATTGTAGTACATTTTTTTCATCTATCATATCAAGAGTCAGCGGTTTATAAATTTTAGAAAGTATTTCGTTAAGGCTGTTTACTACTGCTTCAAGCACGACCTTATCTTCCCTGATATTATATTTTACATGATTGTAGTTGTAATAAGATTTACTGATAATGTGTGGTTGCTCATCACCGTCTAAATTTTTAGTTTCAGAGTTTTTTATTTTTTCTAAGACCTGATCAACTAAATTATCATCGATAAAATTTTTATTATACCAAACTTCGTTATCTATCAATTCTTCCCACATTAATGGCACGCCTCTGGTTTAGGTTCTGCATGACGTTGTGCATCAAAATAATAATTAAAGTTGCAATGCTGGTCTAGATTGCTTATGAGTTGTTTAGTTGCATATGGCCATCCCGTGACCACTTGCCTTGAATCTTGTGTTACTTCGCCTTGCAATGGATTTACATAGTGAGCTGATCCTATAGCGAACACCACACACTTGTTATAGGTTGGTTTAACTACTACGTCATCTAAGTAACGCATAGGAAATCCTCGAGATTCAACTAACTGTATATTTTCTTCCCATCTAGATTTTTGTGTTGGAAATTGTTGTAGATGTTTTTCTACTCCATTGCGACTAGGAAACACCAGCTCGCCACCTTGCTCTGTTGTAAGAAAATGCATAAAAGCATAAGGACCATACTTGTCAATTGGTTCAGTGTGTAGATCATACCATCCTCGCTTTGAAAAACTTTTAGTAAACAATTGTAATCCTTCTAGATTATCCATTGGTACAGGAGTTTCGGTTAATGTTTGCATTAGTTCATTTACCTTGCCCATGTATAAATCAATCAGCACTCTGTCTTTGTGTATATCAGTTCTATGAACAGTGTAATTATATGTCGTAGCATTAACTCCAGAATTTCTAAAATTAGGCAATATTGCTTCTCCAGGTTCGAGCTCTGTTTTACCTGCCGTTGACATGTTCTTTTTTATTTGACCAATAGTATCATCGTCAAGGAAGTTGTCATACTCCCATAGTTCATTTTTTACTAGTTCTTTCCACATTAAAACACCTCCGCTAATACAACTTTTGCTCCTGGGAAACGTGCTTCAACAATTTGTTTTGCTTCAATTGACGTACGGCCTTCCTCAGCCACTTTCATTGGAGCCTTGTTTTGTAAGGTTACCCAAAATACATATCGTTTCATATTATCTTTCACTCCCTATAGCCACTGCTTCAGTTGATTTGATACGAGCATCTGTACCATACATACTCATATCAAATTCTTTTTTCCATTGTGCTATATCATATTTAACCAATTTTTCTGGAAACACTTTTGATAAGTCTTCTTGGAACCTATCTTTATTGTGCCAAAATTGATACACTTCATCTGATCTCAAACATCTTGAAAAATACAGATATGTTGCTAGATCTTTGACCTCTGTCCTTGGCTCATCTTTGAATATGTTTTTAATTATCTGTCTGTTCTTTTCTACCAATGATGCTATAAAAGGCATCTTGTCTAAGTTTTTGTAAAACCATTTTGCCTGTATACCAATGTCATGTCCTGTGTCGTATAGGTCTTTCATAGTATGGCTTAATGCTCTTGAGTTATGGAAGTTATGATAAAACCACCAATAGTCAAACATGCGAACTACTTCTTCTTCATCGTATGAAAAACATCTGTGCATTATTTCTATTTCCTCAAACTCATATGTACTGCGTTCATCTCTGTATTCTGGATGGTTATGCAATTGTTTGTAGCCTAATCCAGAGAATGAATAAGGAAATGCAAGTATCTTTGATTTAACCTTGTGTTCTTTTTGAAACTTGTCCGTGTATAATTCTGTGTTTGGCACAAGATTTAAAAAATATGAACGCATGAAATCAATGCCAAGTTCATAATCTTTGTTTAAACTATACAACCAACTGTCTGCTGTTTCGCCAGGTAGTGCTATGATCATTTCACTGGTCACTGGCAATCCTTTTGATTTAAAACTATCTATCAAAGGTATAAGTTTGTCATTGTTGATATTTGCTCTGTTGATAACTTTAAGTGTGTCCTTTGCGTGTGTTTGGAAACTGACTTTTAAATTACGTTGGTCAGCATCTAGATTGTTGTGTATGATATCTATGATCTCTGGTAACCACTTGCTACCATTCTTTGCAAGTCCACTGTAGGATATTTTTGGATTGTTGCCCGTTGCTTCTTTGTTTGCTTTCATTTGTTTAACAACATCTAAATCTCTAGGTAGCATACCAAAGTTAGCATCAAGTATTTCTACTTCTGCTATGTTTGTATGTTTATATATAAAGTCTAACTGTTGATTTACAGGATCCATATCAAACTTTGTAACTTTTGATCTTGCCTGTCCGCCCCAGTCACAAAAAGCACATTTAAAAGGACAACCACGATTGGTTTCAAATGATGCTTTGACTCTTTTTTCTTCTGCAAGTATAGAATCAAATACTCCGTCAATGTATGGTGTAGGCATTTCATCTGTGTCAATCTGATATAGTTTACGTCCCACTTCTACATTGTTCCAACCCCTACCAAAACTACCAGCATGTATGCTCATTGGAGCATCAATGTTTTGTAAGAAACCACTGACCAATTTCTCTCCTGGGCCTACCCAAAATATATCTATGTAAGGATGTTCCTGGGCAAACTTTTCTGCAAGTTTGGGATCTTCAGGCACGTTAGGACCGCCATACATAGCAATACCATTTGGGTTAACATCCTTGTAATGGCTCATCAGTTGATCGTTGTATGCTTGATTCCATACATAACAAGTCAAGCCAAACACGTCTATGTTTTTAAATTGTTCTGTGTATTCTTCTACAGGCCTGTACTTGTACAATGGTTCATTAAATTTGTACTTTGATTTTATCTCAGGTATCTTGTTACAGTAACTTATAAGGCAAGCCGCGGCATATGGTAACCATGTTTCGTGTATAACTGATATCGTTCCTAATTGTACTGTTTTCATAATACTTCTGCAACATTTTCTATAGTGCCGTCGTGCTTGTGCCATATAATAGCACTAGTTGGTTTCCATTTGTATTCGGGATCAATGTAATAACTATAAACAAACTGTATCATGTTAGACTTTGGTGAATCATGAAACACTAGATCTGTTTCCAGTGTTAGTTGTTTGTAATCATCGTCTTCAAACCAACTGTTATCACCTCCAACGTATCTTTTTTTGTGTTGGAACAATTTGTTTATTGCTGTGTCTTTAACATCATGTGTCCAATAATAATGTTTGAATCCGTTTGCTTTTGCCCAAGCAATCTGATGTTTCATCATTTTAAAACCATAACGACCATGCCTGTGTTTTTTAAGAATATGATATCTACACTTCCTTATTGACTCTGGCGTGCCTGTGATAAAACTTCTTTCAGCATAACTTATACTGGCAACTTCATCATCAACTATTGCTAACCAAAGACTGCTTTGCTCGTCAAGTTTATCAACATCAAACTTCTTTTTAGTGTATGTACCAGCACTACCTTCTGCTCTTGCTTGAGCTAAAAATTCTTCTACTAATATTTTGTATGCTGGATTGTATTGTACAATCTTTTCCATTTAAGTTTTTTGCTCTAGTTTTTTTATAAACCAACCACCTAGATCAAACTCCCACCATTTGTGTTTGAAACTTGGATTCTGTGGATCATGGTGATGATTATTATGCCAACCTTCTCCCCACATTAATATTCCAAGTAACGGTATGTTTGTTGAATTGTCTGTTGTTTCCCAATTTCTGTAACCAGTCATGTGTGTTAGTGTATTAATAAACGATCCAGCATTCCATAATATCATTGCCGGAAACAGATAAGCACTAACCAACAACATTGGATCGATCAAATACCAAATCACTGCTATCGCTAGATGTAATGCAAAATACCACTTGTGTAAAAAAGCATGAAACTTTGATCTAATAAGCCTTACCACATATCTTGGATTTGGCGTTTCAAACATACTTAACCATTGTACTCTAAAAAATCCTAAATGCACCGGCGAGTGCGGATCACCTTCTTGATCAGTATAATGATGATGCTCTTTGTGTATGGCTACCCATCCTATTGTTGATCCTGTTAATCCATATGTGCCTGCTAATGATCCAAAATATTCAAACCATTTAGGAGCATTCCAACTCTTATGACTTAACAGTCTATGATATGTTATTGTCATACCAAAACATCCTGTGATAAAATATACTCCAAAGCCTAATAACCAATGGTACCAACTACCATATATGATCATTGGAATTATAGACAGGTGTGCTATGATCTGAGCAACAAGTAAAAAATATTGATCTTTTGTATACTTTTGTTTTTTCATTTTATGCCTTTATTATAACAGTATTTATTTGCATTTGCAATGTTAAAATTTTAATTTCCATCCTAGTGTTATGTTTCTACCACCTTGGTTATATCCATCTGGTCTTTCATAGTGATCATCCGTGATATTTTTTACATTCAGTGTGATTTCAGAATCCTGTGTTAAATAATATCCTGCTGTAAGATTTCCAATGGTTCTTTCTTTAACTGTGATTGTTGACCAATCAACTGAATCAGTATCTCTGTGATCACCATAATACAATATGCTAGGTGTAATATAATAATTATCTTTAGCATACGTAATTCCTGATTTCCATACAGTGTGAGGTCTACGTTTTAACCATATGTCTGATGAATCTTGTGCTGATGTTAATGCAATATTATTAACAAAACTAAAATTTCCTATGTAGTAAGTAAAATCTATGTCAGTACCTTTTATAGTTGATACTCCATTGCTGTCATTGTTGTATGTTGAATTAGAATACGTAATCATGTCTTTTATGTCTGTTGAATAAAATGCAATATCAAATTTATGTGATTTACTACTATTGCTGTAGCCAACTTCTTTGCTCACTGATGTCTCTGGTTTAAGATTCACATTACCTGTGTATCCATAATTGTCAGCACCATATAATTCATACAGTGTAGGTGACTTATATCCTGTTGATTGGCTTATGCGAAAGCCATTGAATGCCGCTCCAATTGAATATGTTGAGTGTCCGTCAGCAATAGAATGTTCGTCATGTCTTAATCCACCTGATAATATAAAATTATCATTTACCGAATAATCAAAGTTGTGATATACTCCAACCACTGATGCTGATTTATCAACTGTTGAATTATAACTGCCTGTGTTGTTAAAGTCTACATCAAAACCTGTTACATCAATACCTGTCTTGGTTGATGCTTGATCTGTGTTTGTTAACCAATCTAGTGATCCGTGTGTAGCAACGGAATCATAGTTGTCTATTTCTGTGCCATTTATATATTGTCTATCCCAAATAGTGTGATCAATAACTGTTTTTATTTTGCCATAATCAACATCAGTAATTGTTTGTACCTGTCCAAAATGAAACTTTGTTTCATTAGTGTAATCCAAATCATCTGCACCCGAGGCATCAATGTCTGCTTTGGTTGTGTTTGTTATACCTGTAAATTTTATTTGTGTGTCATCTAAGTTTATAACGTGTCCAACATTAAAGCCTAACACATCATAGCCATCTGATTCAGTGCCTTGAGGATACACAGATATACCATCTGAGTTTTCTGTGTATACACCAAAAGTAAAAAAGTCTTTGCCATATGTGTATGACATTGTGTTAGTATCATTTGATCCTTTGGCTATCGATATCTCATTTTGTTTGTAATCTGATGTTTGTATATCAACAACACCACCTACTGCATTAGCACCATAGTTGGTGCTCATTGGACCTGTGTACAAGTGTAGACCGTCTGCAAAGTGTATGTTGATATTGTTTAAGTCTGTTGCACCATTTGTGGTTGAGTAATCTGTTATCGCTGATCCGTTAATGGTTACTAGTGTGTGATTTGAATTAGTTCCCCTCGTAAATAAAGATGTTTGTTGTCCTGCTGGACCTGATCTAACTGCATTAAAATTTGGTGCGTCTTCTAATGCTTCTGATAATATTGCAGATCCTTCTTTCTTTTCATCGTCTAACCAAATGTATTCATTTGTGTAAATTTGATCTGCTTTTTGTGATGTTGTCATTGTGTGAAAAATTGGAATAGTAATAACTAATGAATCACATACTATAGTTTCGTCTTTCATTTCTTCCCAATAACATTCTTGTGCTTTGGCTGGCTTAATTAAAAATGCTACAAGTACAATAGCAAGAACTATTATACCTCTGCCAATATTTCTTTTTTGGTCACTGTTCATAAATGCCTTTCTTGTTAACTACCATTAGGTAGATATTGTGTAAAGGTCGAGACAATGTCATAGTTAAGGATGCCATTAAGGCAGTGTAAACAACTGTGCTTAAAATTGTGTTTTGGAAAAATGGTATTGCCATTGTATAACACATTATCAATCCTTCTAATGTATTAGGATAGTAATCCCACATGATCCATACTGCAAAGTTTGTTACTATAAAAAATAACACAGATGATATCAGTGTCATCGTTGCTAATGGTATGTACTTGCCAAACTTCATACTCCACGTACTAATAACTGTGGATATGGCTATCGCTCCATACACCCACAACATATAAGAATGAAACCCTATAAACACATCTGCCATGAACATTGCCATTAAAGGCACTGCTATTGCTATCCAACGATCATTAATGATGTATGGAGCAAATATGGCCGCGGCTAATATTGGTGTAAAGTTTGGTGGATGTGGAATTAATCTTCCCAAGGCAAGAATGCCAGAAATATATAAGAATGATAGTATAATTTTCATAATAGTATTACCCCAACCTCTATTGTTAAATACGGTAAATTGTAATACTATTTATAACACATATTTTAAAATATGTCAATTAGTTGTTTTTTAGGCGTGTTCTAGTGCAAGTTCTTCTAGAACTCCTTCTATAAATGGATTCTTAAACTCTTTTATTATTGTTTTGTTTTCAATTAGCAAAGCAAACCTATCACATCTCGCTCCCATTGTTTCTCCAAAGTCAACATTCTTGCCTATGCTTTTTGAAAAGACTGCTAGTGGATCTGATATACTATCTATCTGCGGATCACCATGGATTTTATTCCATTCATCCATTACGAAAGCATCATTGACAGCAACAAAAATTATCTTTTGAATGCCATGTTTTTTAAGTTCATCTAAACGTTTTGCAAAACCAGGAAGATGTTTTTTTGTACAACCAGGAGTGAATGCTCCTGGAACTCCACATAAAATTATCTTTGAGTCATTGATATCGTATGGAGCAATGTCATCATCTTTTAATATAAAAAGACCTTGTGTGTTTATTTTCGTCATGTGTTTATTGTATTATTAAAATTTTTAATTGTCAACTAATTTTTTTTCTTAAATGCATTATGAAACATGCGATGCACATTCTTGTGAACTGTGTGTTCTAGCGAATCCATGTCTATATAAATTTCCATGTTTATGATGTCATGGTAGTTCTGGGCAATCTTTTCCCAATCCACTTGGCCTTTAACAGGAATTGTGTTATAGATATCATCTTTGGTCATTATGCTTGTTTTTCCATCTTTATGAAATAATTTAATCTTGTCAACAAAATTTGCTGGAATCCTTTTAGGATGTATTTCATGCATGATGCGATCAAACTCAGTATGATCCTGCTCACTTTTTGATGGAATAAATTTTCTATTTGAATTTTGTTCTGTCATTAAAAAACCTGCCTACTTTAATATATTTATCATAGGCAGGTTTTAAAACTTTATGCTGTTGATTCAGCAGTGGCTTCTTTTTTAGGTCTGCCTCTTGGTCTTTTAGGCTCAGCAAAAACTGGTTCTTTACCTAGTTTTTTCTGTATGCCTGGTGACACTGATTCTGCTTCTGTACGTTTTTTCAACGCATCTGCTTCTAGCATTTCTGCTTGGATCAACAAGTTTCTTGCTATTCCATCTTTGTCATTTTCATCAGCAGGATTTTGCATAGCACCTGCTTTTGTTGATGAATCTGGTGTTTGTGGAATTGCCGGATCTTGTTTGGTTTCAGCAATCATATTTTGATATGCGTTGAACTCTTTTAAAGGAAGTGCTTCAGACGTTGACGGAATTAACGTCACTGTATCTACTGGCACTCTTCTTAAGAATCCTTTTTCATGTAGTGTGGTTAAAATATTTTTACCATCCCAAAACAATTTTCTGCCCAGCACTTCATATAATTTATTTGATGCTTGACCTTCTGGTGATTCTACTGCCTGCATAAGCCCGTCATGATAACGTTCTTCCAATGCATCAACATCTACCACCAAGCAATTGTCTTGATCTTCTGGTATTGATGGGAATACAACCACGACACGTCTGCCTGTTGAATCCACTTTACCTGTATGCTTTATCATTATTATTTTTCTCCTAATTGCAATTATTCTATTTTATTTTTTTTCAGGTTGTGCATCGCTAATCTTACCTTCATCAACTGCTCCGCCTTCTGCTTTTTTCTGTGCTTCTGCTTGTGCCTTTTGTTGATCAGCAATGTGTTGTAAAAACTTTGTTAGTTTATCTGCAACACCGCCTACGTTAGTAAGTTCGTTAGCTCTGAACGCCCCTCTTGAACTAGCCACGTCAATAACATTCAACAATGCCTGTAAGTCAGCGATAGAAAGTTGTGGGGCTGTTGCCTCTGTTTGAGGTGCCGCCGCAGTTTCTGGTGCCGCAGGTGCTGTTGCTGTTGCTGTTTGACTAGCTGGTTGTTGTGCTTGTTCTTCAGCCATAATTTATTCTCCTTAATTAAGTTTTATTATTATAGTATACTTTAATATTTATCGTCAACCTATTTTTTAAGCGACTTTAACTAAATTTTGATCCCATTTTAGATAGTTTGTCCAACTATAATGTGGAACGGTCAAAGGAAACTGTGATCTTTTGTTGGCCAATTCCCAGTAGTCTGGTCTGTACGGCATTTGTTTTGGCCTAATATTTTTACTGCCTTTTTCAACATTACAGGTCATGCATGACGTAACAATGTTATCCCAACGCGAATGTCCTCCAGCCGATCTCGGAACGACATGATCCAATGTGAGATCTTTCCAACTATTTTGTTCATGTTCACACCCACAATATTGGCAAGTGAACAGATCTCTTAGATAGACATTGTTTCGTGAGAATCTAGGATGTCTGGCTAGATTAACATATTCTTTGGCCATTAATACACTCGGAACGTGCATTTTTGTGGAAGGACTGTGGATAACCCAGTCTTCGTAATTTTCAAGTATCTTGAACTTGTCGAGCCATATCAGTTTGATTGAAAGATGCCAATTGACCGTACTTAATGGCAACAAACTTAGGGGATTTCCATCTGCATTTAGTACTAGAGTATCAGACATTTCTTATTCCATATATATTTATAGTTAATTTAATCAATAGTTAAACACCGTTGTAATGATTGTAAAAATATGTTTAAATAATACTATGAAGAGATTTATTTTGTCAATGATCTTATTGTTCACATTTTTGTCACCAACAAAAGTGTTGGCAGAATATAATGAAAATTATGATTGGAACAATGATCAACAATATCAAAATCTAGCAGAAGACTTTAGAACCTACAGCATTTGCGAAGCAGTACACAAAACTCTCAGTGTATTCATTGCCATCAACTATGGTGTCGGATCTAACATGAATTATCCAGCGGAATGGTTGACACAACAAAAAGGTCTCATCCAAAACATAAACAGCCAACAGGTATTGTATGGAGATAAAACAAACAGGGTCATAGAGAAATTAATGTCTGAATACAACTTTCCTTATCAGATGTTAGAGTATCAAAAAACTGACAACCAAGCACGTTCTACGCAATCAATTATGATTGCTATGAGTATGAGTTCACAAGATCCAGACAGAGCAACAACTATTATTGCAGGTATGCTTACTGAATCACAAAAATGTAGAAGTTACCAAGAAAAAGGTAACTACGAAAAATAAGTCAGCATTACTATTAATGCGAAAAACATCACCGTAATCCAAAAAGATATTTTTATTATTCCTTTAAACCCAAAGGCCCATGTAACAAGAGCCAGAAATAACAAGAACCAAAGCATTATATATCTTCGTAGTGTGTGGTTACACCAAATGGTGCTTCAAGTTCCTTGTCATGATTTGAATGTATCACCCAAAGTGTGTCACAATAGTTTTCATCACCCCAACTACCCCAAGGATAACCATCTGTGAACACAATCAGTTTCTTAGGTTGTACACCATTCTCTTTCATCCAAGTCCAATTGGCTTCAAACTCAGTACCACCAAATCCACCTGGTTGATATTCTGTGATGTCCTTGTCTGGTGTAAACACTTCTGGATTGTGTACTTCTGTATCAAAACTCCAAACATGAACCTTGTAATCTTGGAATGAATCCATAATACCTTTTACTTCACCTAAGAATATTTGTAACTGTTTATCGCTAATAGAACCTGATGTATCAATAGCAACACACACATCAACTGCTGGTTCAGGTTGCAATCCAGGTAATATAGCATCTACTGACCAACCTTTTCTGCTAGGTCGTAAAAAAGAATAGTCTGATTTTACAACTGACGTTATATGTTGGTCTAGTAATGATCTCCAATCCATCTTAGGTTCCGTCATGTTCTTGATCAAACGTTCAACACCTTTAGGCACATTACCAGCACCTGCCGCCTGTGCCGCCTGTAATACTGCATTTTTAATTTCGTCTTTGAGTTTGTCTTTTTCTTCTTTGGACAGTGCAGGTTGCTTACCTTTACCGTCATCATCGCCGCCAGCACCTTTACCTTGTTTTTGACCATCACCATCTAGGTGCATGTCAAGAGTGACTTTGATCTCAACTGCATTTTTCTTTAGCTCACTATAAATCTCATCTGAGTTTTGATCGTAATATTTAGGATCGTGTAAACCTTCTTTGGGCATTTTACCAAGACCCTCACGCACCAACTGACCGTTGATAACATAGTCTGTGGCCATGTTCCAAATCTGTGGATCTCTGCCTTCACGTCTTTCCAT
>Ga0070754_10000838_pt1 | contig 26693 bp, 15 predicted proteins | sample VirMetDEL_Sep_01_FD_75181 | JGI IMG/M metagenome (GOLD analysis project Ga0070754, IMG submission 75181) | Aqueous microbial communities from the Delaware River and Bay under freshwater to marine salinity gradient to study organic matter... | ecosystem: Environmental > Aquatic > Marine >...
AACAGATTATAATGTCAGAAGAAATGAGCAAGTATATTTTGATCCTGCAGAAACCGTTGGTTTAGGAACCACTGCTGGAGTTGGCATTGGAACAACTATTTCGTTTGCAAACCCTGGAGCAGGAATAACTCAAAAATTCATCCCAACAAAAACTCTTTACTTTAAGGGGCATAAGTTTAAAACTGGAGATCAATTAACATATTCTCCAGGAAATGGTGGAACAGGTCTTTATGTTCAAGATGAAACTAACGCTGGAATAGGAACAACCCTCACTGACGGTCAAAAATTATTTGTTGCAAGAATAGATGATAACTTAATTGGAATTGCAACAGTAAAAGTTGGTCTTGGAACAACTGGAACTTTTGTTGGAGCAGCTGCGTCTCATAGAAACTCCTCAACATTATTCTTTAAGGGAGTTGGTGTTGGAAATACTCATAGTTTCACAACAAATCATACTGTTATAACTGGAGATGTTAATAAAAATACTGTTACTGTTCTTGCAACAGAAGAGCATGGACTACATGCAAGTCACAAAGTTGATGTAACAGTAAATCCTGGAACTAGTAAAACAATTATAGTAAAATACAACGAACATAATAGAAAAATTGTATTCAATCCACTAGGATTCTCTTCTACTGGTATTAATACTTCTACTGGTACAATCACTATTAATGATCACAATTTCCAAGGAGGGGAGAAAGTAATTTATACTGTTGGTGTTGGTAGTGACGTTTCCTCTGGATTAACCACTGAGAGCATTTACTACATTTCTAAAGTTGACAATAATAGATTTAAATTATCAAATACTTACTATGATGCAACCAGAGATATTCCAGTTACAGTTGGAATTGCAAGCACTGGATTAACTGGTGGAAATATTAATCCAATTAATCCACCAGCAACTCTTTATAAAGATTCTACAGTTACATTTGATCTTTCAGATTCTTCTCTTGGATATTCTGTTTTGGGATCAAATTATCCTGCATTTGAATTAAATCTCTATAGAGATAAGGATTTTAAAACTATTTGGCAAAAATCTGATAATACTAATACATTTGAATTTACCACGTCAGGTCAAGTTGGATCTGCTGGAGGAAAAGCAGTTTTAGTTGTTAATGATAACCTGCCAGAAATTCTTTATTATAATTTTGATTTAGTTTATGATGCAAGTCTACCAACAATCAAATCTGAACTTTCGGTTGATGATGAAGTTATTTCTGGAAATGAGTTGCTCATAAAAAACAGTGGATATATCGGCACTCATAAAATTAGAGTTGGAACCACTACTTCTTTCCTTTATGATTTGAGCGTATATCCAGAAAAAGCATCATATATTTCATCCACTTCAGAAATAAGTTATGTAACCGATTGTACTCATACTGAAGGACCTATTGCTGAAGTTGAAGTTTTGAATGGTGGAAAAAATTATTATAATCTTCCAGGAATATCAAATGTCAATAGTATTGCTGGAGCAGGTGCTATTTTAGAGGCAAAAAGTTCCACTATTGGTGAAATTAAATCACTCAGACTTCAAGATATTGGATTCAATGTTCCTACCGACACCACTCTAAAACCAAATCTTTTATTCCCACAAACAATTGCCGTTGACACTTTGGCATCTATCGAAAGTGTTGGCATATCTTCTTTTGGTAGAGGATTTTCTTTAGCACCTAAACTTGTTGTTATTGACGGAAAAACTCAACTTCCAGTTGAAGATGTAGATTTAAGAATGACTCTTGGCAAAAATGAAATTGAAATTTTCAGAAATACTAATAGTCTTTCTAATGTTACTCCAACAATTATTCCTACTGGAACTGATTCTGGAGTAGGTATTAGTACGATTGAATATTTCCCATCAACTAAGGATGCACTAGTAACCTTAAAAGTTGGATTTAGTACTGCAAATTCATTCCCGTTTGCTGTTGGAGACAAAGTACTTGTAGAAAACATCAGTGTTGGTGTTGGATCTACAGGTAAAAATTATAATTCATCTGGATATGACTACAAGTTATTTGAACTCACTGAAGTAACTCCCAATCTTGGAGGAATTGGATCTGTCAGATTCAATATGTCAAATTATTTTAAAGATAATGAATTCCCAGGACAGTTTGACGAAATAAACTCTTCAGGAAGAATTACAGCACAGAAGCATTTCCCCCTCTTCAATATCAATCTAGAACTCAGCAATTACATAATTGGCGAAACGGTAACTTCAGATTCTGCAACTGGAGTTGTTGAAGACTGGAGACCTGCTACTGGAATTCTCAGAGTTTCTTCCAATGAGAAGTTTGTAGTTGGAGAGAAGATTACTGGATCTTCTTCTAATTTCTCTTCAGTGCCTTCTTCAGTAGTTTCTTTCGAAACTTACTTGAATCTCAAGGCATCTACAAAAACCGTTAGAGGATGGCAAAGTGATTCTGGAGAACTCAATTATAATCTCCAAAGAATTCAAGATAGTTTCTATTATCAAAAATTCTCATATTCACTTAAGTCTGAAGTTCCATATGATACATGGAATAATGTAGTTTCTTCAACAAACCATACACTTGGATATAAGAAATTCTCAGATTATCAATTAGTATCTTCTAATGATAATTCTATGAAAGTTGGTATTTCGACAGAATTAGGAACGGTTGACTTCGTAAACAATTTGGATGGATTTGTAGATCTCAATTGCGTTCCTGATTTTGATTTAGTTTCTGAGAATAACATCAACTCTGGAACTGTTTCAGATGAAATGATATTCTCTAGTAGAATTTTGACAGATTATTTTGAATCTGTAGGAAATAGAGTTCTTTCTATTGACAATCTTCAAGATCAATTTAATAGCGAACCAAGATCAACTCCTTTCAGTGTTGTTAATACTTTTGATCTGGGATATAGGTCCCATAAGTTTATTACCTATGTACGGGACAAAAGATACACTGCACAAAGACAAATTTTACTCGTTGATTTACTTCATAATGGTAGTAGTGCATATATGAACCAGTATGGTCGAATAGAAACCGCTTACGATCAAGGATCTTTTGATTTCTCTATTAGTGGTTCTGATGGACAATTATTATTCTACCCAACTAAATTTACTATCAATGATTATGAGGTAACCAGTATTGATTATAGTTTGAAATCTGCTCTCGCTGGAATTGGAACAACTAATTTTGGTGGAATTGTAGAAGTCTCAACTGCTAGTACAACTGTCAATAGCGGAGTTACAAAAACTATCGTATCTATTGCGAGCACATACACTTCAGCAAAAGTTCTAGTGAATATTGACGCTGACATTAATGATAATAAGCATGAGTTTGTTGAGTTGAATGTGGTTCATGATGGAACTAATGTTGAACTTTTAGAATATGGAAGGTTAACCACGGGTGGATTTGCAGAATCCTCGGAACTAACTGGACTTGGAACATATTATCCTTATATTGACGGTTCTAATTTAAAAATTGATTTTATACCTGCTGTTGGAATTGCAACCACAGGTGCTATTAATACGATGTCTGTTGGACTTGCAACTGCTACGTCTACTGGCATCTCCACCATATCAATGCAGAGAGCTACATTAACAGCACAGACTACTTCTATTAGTGCATCTGGTTCTCCTGGATTTACCACGGTATCTTCATTCGGCGGAGAATCTGATGTAGCATATTATCTTGTACAAGTCACAGATACTACAAATCATAGAGTTCAGTTGTCTGAGGTGATTGTTGCTGATAGTTATGTTGACACATCTAATCCATATGATACTTTCTTTACCGAATTTGCCAACATTGAAACTCATGCTGGACTTGGAACTTTTGGATCGGTCATTTCTACAGATGGAACTAACTCTTTAGTCTTTACGCCTGAAGAGAGTATTGACACTGTAGTAACAGTATTTTCAAATAGTCTCTGTTTGGTTGTTCAAGATCCCTCTTCGCCAACCCAAATTGATTTCACTAATGGATTAATTCAAACTCAACCAGGAAATTACACTGGAACTGAGTCTGATATTATGAGATCTTTTGGATTGACTCACAATAATGATGAAATTTTTGAAAGATATTTCACTGGTAATGATAGCACTATCGTCGATATAACAAATAATACCATTACTATTCCAAACCACTTTTTTGTAACTGGAGAAAAAATTGAATATTCTCATGTAGGAACTGCTGCATCTGCAATTGGAATTGCAACAACTTCATTCGTAGGAGCATCAAATACTACGTTCTTACCTGGAGAAAATATTTTCGCTATTAAGGTTGATGATAATACTATTAAGATTGCTTCAAGTGCGGAAAATGCCCTTAAGTTCGTACCTCAATTTGTAGAACTTGAGAGTGTAGGTATTGGAACTTCGCATAGATTTGTAGCAACAAATCAAAATGCAAAAGTAGTGGTTGCTATTGATAATGTTATTCAGTCTCCAGTTGTAGCAACATCAGTTACTACTGGTATTTCTACAAATCTTACAGTATTTGATGATTTAGTTAGATTTAGTGGTATAACATCATTCTTCGGATCTGATTTAATTAAAATTGGTGATGAGATTATGAAGATTGAAGGTGTTGGTATTGGAACCACTAACGCTATAAGAGTTCGTAGGGAATGGTTAGGAACTAAAGCTGGTGCTGCAGATACAGGTGCTCTCGTTACTAAAGTTACTGGAAATTACAATATTGTTGATAATACGTTAACTTTTGCAGAGGCACCTTACGGTAAAACTCCTATTGGATCTACGACTAATCCTCCTGATCAAAGAGATTATGAGGGTATTACTACTTCATCAAGTTTCCAAGGTAGATCCTTTATGAGATCTGGAATTACGGATGAGAGTGCAGATTCTTATTCTAAAAACTATATCTTTGATAATGTCAACAACCAATTCAATGGAACTGCTAACGAATTTACTCTGAAACAATCTGGATCAAACATTAGCGGAATTACTGGAGAAAATGCTGTTATATTAATTAATGATATATTCCAAGTTCCATCTGCAACTGAAGACTATACCATAACAGAAACTTCTGGAATTAGTTCTGTTGTATTCAATGGTTCTGTACCACAAGATCCTCTTGGACCAGATGTCGGTATTTCAAGTTTCCCCAAAGGAGGAGTAATTGTATCAATTGCTTCTACTGAAGGATTTGGTTATCAACCTTTAGTTGCTGCTGGCGGAACTGCAATCATTTCTGGATTTGGAACTATTTCTTCTATTAGTATCGGTAATAGTGGTTCGGGATATAGATCTGGAATTCAAACAACTGTCAATGTTGGAGTTGGTACATCTAGTACTGGAACTGGAAACATTGAATTTATCGGAACTGCTGCTATTAGTGGTGGTCATATTGTGAGCATCGCGATTACAAATCCAGGAACAGGTTACACTCACACTAACCAACCTTATGTTGTAATTGACGCTCCACTTTCTTATTCAAATATGCGTCTTTTCTACAGTTCTGATTCCGTCGCTGGAGTTGGGACTGAAGCAACCATCGATGTTGTTGTAGGTCAAGGTTCTAGCGTAATTGATTTTGAAATTCAAAACACTGGATATGGATATAGAGATAAGCAGATACTGACAGTTGCTATAGGTGGTACAGTAGGAATTCCTACCACATCATCTTTCAGTGGAAATGAATTCCAAGTCACTATTGATGAGGTTGCTGATGATAAATTTGGAGGATGGTCTTTAGGAACTTTACAGGTTCTTGATAGTATTGAAGATTTGATTGATGGAGCTAGAAAAGATTTCCCACTTAAATTAAACGGAACAATTACTTCAATTGTTTCTTCTCCAGGGTCTAAAATCAATGTTCAAGATGTATTACTCATCTTTGTTAACGATATTTTACAAGAACCAGGTATAGGATATGAATTTACCGGTGGTAGTGTAATAACCTTTACAGAGTCATTAAAGATTGGTGATAAAGTTACAATTATTTTCTATAAAGGAAATGGTGATAGTGATGTCGTCTTTAGAGATGTCATCGAAACTGTTAAAAAAGGTGATACACTTCAACTTAAGCATATGGCAGGTTCTCAACCACAATCTCTTGAAGAAGATGCCAGAAGTGTCTTTGATGTTCTTTCAACGAATAATGTTGAGACCAATGCTTATTATGGTCCTGGAAACACCAATGATGTAAATCTCAAGAGACCTGTTACTTGGTGCAGACAAACCAACGACAAAATTATTGATGGTATTCCCACTGGAAAAGATAGAGAACTTTACGAACCCATTGTAAGTCCAACATCATATATTACTAAAACTGTTGGTGTTGGTTCAACTGCAATCTACGTTGACAATTTAAGACCACTATTTAATCCACAAAACGAAGCATCTGATCTGGCATTCCAGAAGAAAATAACATTTGTTCCCCAAGAAACTAAGAGTGGCGCAGCTGCTACTGCAGTTGTTTCTGGATTTGGTACTATTTCCTCTGTAGTCATATCCGATGGTGGTGTTGGTTACACCACTGCTACAGTAAGTTTTGGATATACCTCTGCTTCTAGAGCATTTGGTACAGTAACTATAAGTGCTGGTGGAACTGTGACAGGAGTTGCAATTACTTCTCCTGGAGTTGGTTATACCTACACTGATGTTCCCACTGTGCTGATTTCTCCCCCAGGTCACAATGAAGAAGAAACCACTGTAGATGCCTATACTGGTGATAATGGAATTATTGTTGGTTTTGGAACTACTGCTGGTCCACAACTAATCTTCGATATTCATATTCCATATGATTCTTTCCTTAGAAACACTGTTGTTGCTGGAACTGCAGTTACTCTTACATCTATCGATGTAAATGATTACTTTGTTGTTAAAAATTCTAATGTTGGAGTTGCAACTACTTTTGTCGATGGCATTTATGAAGTTGCGAGTACTGAATTTTTAACTAGAGATGTTGTTGGAGTATCTACTCTGGTTAAGAGACTGTTTGTTAATGAATCCAATCCTCCATCTGGTTATTCTGGTATTTCCACCTCTGATGATGGATTTGGTGACTTTAGTTGGGGTAGGATTGATATTAAATCAAGGGCTAGATCTGTTTCTTATACATCATATAATTCAACTTTGGTTGGACTTACTACATCAACTAGGATTGTTAGATCCAATTCACTGAAGTCTAAAAATTATACAGATAATTCCTAATAAATAAAGAAAAACCTGCGTCAAATGGCTGCCATTATAACGGATCAGATTAGAATATTAAACGCAAAGAATTTTGTTGCTGATATTAACAATACCAGCAACTCTTACTATTCTTTCGTTGGTTTGACTAATCCTTCAGATTATCAAAGTGATTGGGATACTGATCCTCCTGCACCTAAGGATAATTTCAATCAAGAGAATGACTATTGGGATACAATGGTCGCTCTTAAGAAAATTGGCACTTCAGATGCAAAACAAGTAGTTCCAAAAAGAACATGGACTTCTGGAACCACTTATGACATGTATCGTCATGATTATAGTCGAACCAATACTGCAAAAGTATCTGGTTCAACTTCACTATATCTTGCAAGTTACTTTGTGATTAATAGTGACTATCGAGTTTATATGTGTTTGCAGAATGGAATGGATCCAGACAATCCAACTGGTAGACCATCTCTAGATGAACCAACGTTCGTTGATTTAGAACCAAGAAGCGCAGGAAATAGTGGTGACGGTTATATCTGGAAATATCTCTATACTATTAGACCTAGAGACGTTGTAAAGTTTGAGTCAACTGAGTACATGCCAGTTCCAGCAGACTGGTCTACCTCGACTGATACTGCAGCAGTTAGAGATAATGCTGTTGATGGTGGCATTAAAATTGTAACGATTACTAATCGTGGTGTTGGACTAGGTACAGCAAACTCAACATATACAGGAGTTCCTATCAGGGGAGATGGAACTGGTGCAGAATGTACTATTGTTATCAACGGTAACCAACAAGTAGGTCAAGTTATTGTTTCTAGTCAAGGATCTGGATACACATATGGAAATGTTGATCTAGTTGCTGGAGGAGTTCCCACTGGAAGCACTAGACCTACTTTTGATGTTATCATTCCACCTCAAGGTGGTCATGGAGCAGACATTTATAGAGAACTTGGTGCATATAACGTCCTTCTTTATTCTAGAATTGAAAATGATAACGAAAATCCAGATTTTATTACCGGTAATCAAATTTCTAGAATTGGAGTGGTTGTAAATCCAGAACAATTTGGATCTACTTCAGTATTAAATTCTGATAAAGCATCTGCCGTTGGTGCTCTTAAATTAGTTGGAACTGGATATAGCACAGCAACTTTTACAGCAGACTCTTATTTTACTCAAACAGTTTCTACTGGAACAACAGCAGTAGGAAGAGTTGTAAATTATAATCAAACTACTGGTGTTCTGAAGTTTTGGCAAGATAGAAGTCTTTCTGGATTTAACACCGTTGGAACTGCACAAACTCAACCCACATATGGGTTTGATCTTACAGAATTTACATCTTCACCTGGATCAGGTGGAAGTTTGACTATTACTCCGTCAACAGGTTCTAACTTAGGTATTGATACTAACTTCACGGGTATATCTACTGTAATAAATAATCGTACATACTATCTTGGTCAGACTTTTACGAGTGGTATTGCCAATCCTGAGGTCAAAAAGCACTCCGGTAATATTATTTACGTTGACAATAGACCATCTATAACAAGATCGTCAAACCAAAAGGAAGACATAAAAGTTATTTTGCAGTTCTAAAGAATTATGCCACAGCAGACGAATCTCAACGTAGCGCCATATTTTGACGACTTTGATCCCGCTAACGATTACCACAAGGTATTATTCAAACCAGGTTATCCTGTGCAGGCAAGGGAACTAACTTCCCTTCAGTCTATTCTGCAAAATCAAGTTGAAAAGTTTGGTCAACACTTCTTCAAAGAAGGTGCTAAAGTAATTCCTGGAAACACGTCATATTCTAGATTATACTATGCAATTCAGTTAGATAATAACTTCCAAGGGGTTCCTGTGTCTGCATATGCAGATCAGTTAATTGGAACAACGATCACGGGAGTAAGATCTGGTATAACTGCTTCTGTTGATAGTATTCTTTTACCAGAAGATTCTGAAAATGGCAATTTAACACTTTATATTAGTTACATTGGATCTAGCACCACAAATAATTCATCTCAGACTTTCTTTAATGCTGAAAACTTAACTTGTAATGAAGTTATAATTTCAGGTTTACTTGGTAATAGCACTATTCCTGCTGGAGCTCCTTTTGCAACTACCATAGCAACTAATGCAGCTGCCACCGGATCTGCATTTCAAATTGATAGTGGAGTTTACTTTATTCGCGGTAACTTTATTAATGTCAATAGAGAAACCCTAGTTTTAGATCAATACGGAAACACTCCAAGTTACAGAATTGGTTTCTTTGTAGATGAAGAAATTGTAACTGCAGATTTAGATGAAGAACTTAATGATAATTCTCAAGGTTATAATAACTACGCTGCTCCAGGAGCAGATAGACTTAGAATTAGTGTAAGTTTATTTAAAAAACCTTTAGATGATCTTGCAGATGATAATTTTATTTTACTTGCTACTGTAATCGACGGAGTTCTTCAAGAAACTAAAAATAGAAGAGGCGATCTTGGTGGTGGTCCTGGATATCTTGACATCAGAGATATGATGGCAAGAAGAACTTTTGATGAATCTGGTCATTACTATGTAAAACCATTTGATGTTAGTATAGCAGAATCTTTAGATGATGGACTTGGTAATAATGGAATTTTCAATGTTGGACAATTTACTCCTGGAGGATCAACTCCCAGTGATGCCGTTGCACTTTATAAAGTTTCTCCAGGAAAAGCATATGTAAAGGGATATGAAATTGAAACTTTAAAGCCAACGTTCCTTGATGTTGATAAACCAAGAACAACTAGAACAATAGCAGATCAAAATTTTCTTTATAATACTGGTCCAACATTTAAAGTCAATAGTGTTTACAGATCACCTACAGTTGGAGTTGGTAACACTTTTGTCGTAAGTTTACGAGATCAAAGAGTTGGTGTCAATTCTGAAACTGCACCTGGAAAAGAAATTGGTCTTGCAAGAGTCTATGATTTTAGATTAGAATCTGGAACTTATGACGCTACAAATGCTAATTTAAACCAGTGGGATCTTGCCCTTTATGATGTAGAAACAACCACTGAAATTGCTTTAAACCAGTCTCATACTCTTAGTGTGCCTACTTTTGTAAAAGGAAATTCTAGTGGGGCAACAGGTTTTATTAGATATGCTGTTAATGCTGGAACTGCAGTTACTGTATATGATACAAATGGCATATTCGTTCCAAATGAAAGACTTTCCTTCAATGGAATTGAAAATGGTAGAATTGCGATTGCTGTTACTGCAAACTCCATTTCCAATGTAAAATCGATATATGCAACCTCTAATACTCTCGATCTTGCAGATGGAATAACGGGTATTAATACTTTTAGTGCTAATGTAATTCAATCTGTAAAAGCCAGTGTAGGTATTGCAACCATTAGTCCTCTCTCTGGCGGAGTTAGCACGGTAACAAGTCCAAATAACCTGTTCCCAGGAAATGTAAAAGAAAATGATCTCATTAGATATACAGATACAACCGCAGGATTAACTCCAGATCCTATTGTTGCTAGAGTTGTAAGCGTTGGTACTACAACAATTAGTGTTGAAGGTGTAGCAACTGTTTCCGGAATTGCAAGTGGATTCTTACCATCCTCAACTTTAAGTGTAACAGATTTAACTGTTCTTTCAACTCAACTTGCATCTTCTTCCGATAGCACTCTTTATACCCCATTACCCAAAACAAATATTTCTGCATTTGATTCTTCTGAAGCGATTATCACTATTAGAAAATCCTTTACCGTAAATATTTCTTCAAATCAACTTACTACTGCAGTTTTAGCAGGTGACAATGAAACATTTTTACCTTTACTGCCGAAAGATATCTGTTGGTAAGATCTGATGGAACTACTGAAGAATTAACTGGAGATAGATTTGAACTTTCTGGAGATGCAAAATCTCTTCAGATTAGAAATCTTGGAACTGACAATGTTGGAGCAACTTTGATTGCTAGTTTAAGAAAAACTAACATAAAATCAAAAGTAAAAATTAAAAACAGAATTAAAACTCTTGTTGTCAACAAGTCTAGACTTGAAGGATCTGGTATCGGAACAACCACATTAAATAATGGATTAACATATGGTAATTATCCATTCGGAACAAGAGTCGAAGATGAAACAATTTCTTTGAATTCTCCAGATGTTATTGAAATTCATGGAATTTATGAGTCTGCGGATAATGAACCTGCATCTGCACCAAAAACTACTCTTTTAAACATTAATAGTGCTTCAACAACTACAGATGATATTTTAATTGGAGAAAGAATAACAGGTCAAACTAGTGGTTCTGTTGCTATAGTTGCTGAAATTATCAATTCTTCTACAATCTCGTTTATTTACAAAAATGAGTCTGTATTTATTGAAGGAGAAACACTTGAGTTTGAAGAAACTGGTATTTCTGCTAGAGTATCAACTTTAAGTACACCAAGTTTCAACGTATCTTCGAACTATAGATTTAGAACTGGTCAAGAAGAGACTTTCTATAATTATGGAAGTATTAAGAGAAAAGCGGAAAACAGTGCTCCAATAAAACAATTAAAAATATATTGTACTACTGCGTATTTTGATTCTACGGATAATGGAGACATTATAACTGCAGAGTCTTACAAAAACTTTGATTATGGAACAGAAGTAAAACTTGTAAATGGAATTAGGAATACAGACATTATAGATCTTAGACCTAGAGTTTCGGAATTTACTGTGACCGAAGGTTCTAGATCACCTTTAGAATTTATTGGGAGATCTATTAGTGCTGATGGTCAATCAATTCCTAATATTTTAGCATCTGACGAAACTATTAATGCAGATATTTCTTACTATCAGGGTAGGATTGATAGAGTTTATTTAAGTAAAGAGGGAACTTTCCAAGTCATTTATGGAATTCCATCAGATGATCCAGTAAGACCAAATCCAATTGATGATGCAATTGAAATTTGCACCATAGAACTTCCACCATATCTCTATAATACTAGAGATGCCCGATTGGCATTTACAAATTATAAGAGATATCGTATGCAAGATATCAAGAAACTTGAAGATAGAATTAAAGGTCTTGAATATTATACTACACTTTCTTTACTTGAAAAAGAGACTGCAAATTTATTCATTCAAGATGGAGATGGTCTGAATAGATTTAAATCTGGATTCTTCGTTGACAACTTCTCAGGATTCCTTGCTCAAGAAGATCGAATTAAAATCAAAAATTCAATCGATAGAAAATTTGGTGAACTTAGACCATCGCATTATACAAATTCAGTTGACATGACTCTTGGTCCTGTCGTTAATGCTGACCCTGGTGCAGATTCTAGTGTTGCTGCGTTTGATGGTAACAATGTAAGAAAATCAAAAGATATTATTACTCTTGACTATGCTGAAACAGAGTATATTGCTCAGGAATACGCAACTAGATCTGAAAGTGTTACTCCATTTTTGATTAGTTTCTGGAATGGAACTGTAGATTTAACTCCTGCCACGGATAACTGGGTAGATACCTCTCGTATGGAGACTAAAATTATTCAAAATGAAGGTAACTACTCAGCAACATTCGATAAATTGGTAGAAAATGGTGATATTGATGCCCAAACTGGTCTGGGTGATATTATTTGGGATTCATGGGAAACCGAATGGTCTGGTGTTATTAATGAAGAAGAAAGTACCAAAGAAAGATTCATTAGTGGTGGGGCAGACAGAGTTGATGAACAAGGACCTGGTGGAAGATCTAGAACTAGTACATCAACTAGAACTATAACTGATAAGACAGTTGAAGAAACTTATATAACCAAAACCGAAGAAGGAACTAAGTCTAGAAGTGGAACTAAAACAGTTATTACTGAGGTATTTGATAGACAAGACTTCGGAGACAGAGTTGTTAGCAGAGATCTCATAAAAACTATGAGATCCAGAAATGTTGAATTTGTTGGTAAGAGGTTAAAACCTCTGACAAGAATGTATGCATTCTTCGATGGAAAAGACGTTACGAAATTCTGTGTTCCCAAACTTCTTGAAATTACTATGAATTCTGGAACTTTCCAGGTTGGTGAGACTGTAGAAGGCACGATGCAAAGCACTGGTCTTTCTGAAGAATCTAATGAAACTTCTCCTAAGATCACATTTAGAGTTGCACAATCAAATCACAGAGAGGGTGCATATGATTCTCCGACTAAAACTTTCCGCGAAAACCCATATACTAATCGTCCTCTATCTAATGCATATTCGTCTACTTCAAATATTCTGAATGTCGATACTCTTTCTTTGGCTGAGCAGGCGAAGGGAGACTTCTATGGATATGTTCAAACTGGAATGAAGTTTATTGGAAAGACTAGTAAGGCAGAAGCAACTTTAGAAAACGTCAGATTGATTTCGGATATTTCTTCTACTTTAATCGGTAGTTATTATATCCCTGATCCAGAAAATACTAATTTCCCCAAATTTGAAACGGGAACTAAAATATTTACTTTGATAAATGATCCCGACAATAATCCAGATTTGGCATCTACAATTGCCGAAGATACGTTTATTTCTGCCGGAACTTTAGAGAAAGTTCAACAGACAATTCTTTCTGTTAGAAATGCAAAGGTAGAAAAGAAACAAGAATTCCAAGAAGAATCGGTCAATAGAGATCTTGGGACTTCGTTAGTTTCTACTGAAACCATTAGTGAAACTCAAAGGACTCAAACAGTTGTTACTTGGTATGATCCTCTTGCACAATCCTTCTTAGTTAAAGATGAAACTGGGGTTTTCCTTACTAGTTGTGACGTTTTCTTTAGAACGGTTGACGATGGAGATGTTCCATGCGTTTTCCAATTGAGATCCATGGAAAATGGAACACCTACAACTAAGATTCTTCCTGGTTCTGAAATTATCTTAGATCCTTCTGATATTCAAACTTCTTCTGACGGATCAATTGCTACTAATATTAAATTTAAGTACCCAATTTATGTTGAGGGTGGGCAGGAATATGCAATCGCATTGGCATCAAACTCAACAAAATATTCGGTCTATATCTCCAGAATTGGAGAAAATGATTTACTTACAGATACGTTTATTTCCAGTCAACCTTACCTTGGGTCTCTGTTCAAGTCACAGAACAATACTACTTGGGAACCAAGTCAGTGGGAAGATCTCAAGTTTGTTCTATACAGAGCAGATTTCCTTAATAGCGGTAGTGTTGAATTCTACAGTCCAGATCTTAAACAAGGAAATGCTCAGATTGCTAAGTTAATTCCTGATCCTTTGAGCATCGAATCTAAAACAATTAGAGTTGGACTTGGAACTACTGTATCTGACTCTGGATACGTAATTGGAAATACTTTCTTCCAAGATGGAACAAATGCTACTGGTGACTTGGTTGGAACTGCAGGATCAGTGACAGGAACTTTGACAGTATCTAATGCTGGTCTTGGATATACCCCTGCTGATGGATCTTACACCTTTACTGGGGTAAATCTGGTTACTATTACTGGAAACGGTAGAGGAGCAACTGCAGATATTAGTATTCTTAACGGAAGTGTAGTTTCTAGTGGAGCAACTATCGTATCTGGTGGTTCTGGATATCAAGTTGGTGATGTTCTCGGAATTACTACCATTGGTATTGCTACGATGGGTAGAAATGCGAGACTTACCATAACTGGTATTGGTCACACTAATGAACTTATTTTAGATAATGTTCAGGGCAATTTTGTAGTGGGAACTGGCAAATCACTTAATTACTTTAACAGTGTTGGAGCTGCTAAGACATTAAACAATGACCTTCCTGGTGCTCCTGGTGGAGATGTTCAAATTGATACTATTAACGTCATTAGCGATGGATTGCACATCAATGTCAGACATAAAAATCATGGTATGTACTTTGCTGACAACAGAGTCAGAATTTCTGGTATAAGACCAGACGTTAAACCAACCACCCTTACTGCAGCATATCCATCAGACTCTACGTCTGGAATTACTGTTGGTCTTGGTGCAACTTTCTCTACTTTTGAAAATGTTGGTGTTGGAACTACTAATGTGGGTCTGTTGTTAATTGGTGATGAAATTATTGAATATACTAGTGTTACGGGAAATACCGTTGGTGGAGATATTGTTAGAGGACCAAATCCAAGATCGTATCCAGTTGGAACACCAGTTTACAAATATGAATTAGGTGGAGTAAGTCTCAATCGTATTAATAAAACTCATGATATGAATGATGTGACTGAGGCAGATCCATTTACGTTTGATTCCTACAAGATCAAACTTGACATGAGTGCAAATACAGGAACTTCAAGAGAAACTGATGTTGGATTCCCACAACTCTTCATCAACCGTTCTAAAACTACTGGAGGAACTAAGGTAAGAGCAACACAGAATATGCCATTTGAATTGATTACTCCTAATGTCTCTAATATAACGGTTCCTGGAACTAATATTACAGGTGAAATTAGAACAGTTACATCCACTAGTTTTAGTGGAAATGAACCTGCATACCAAGATGCTGGATTTGAAGACATTACCATTAATCAAAAGAATTATTTTGAAACTCCTAGAATGATTGCATCTAAAGTAAATGAAGATGCAAAACTAAGCACACTTCCTGGAAATAAATCCATGAATATGAGATTGTTCTTGACTTCAGTGGATTCCAGATTGTCTCCCGTTATTGATAGTCAAAGAGTAAGTGCAGTTCTTACTTCAAATAGAGTTAATGATGTCATTGGTAATTATGCAACTGATCCTAGAGTAGATAGTATTTTTGAAGATCCAACAGCATGTCAGTATATTTCTAAAGAAATTGTATTGGAAAATCCTGCATCTTCCTTACAAATCTTATTTGCTGCACATGTAAACGTTGAGGCAGACATTAGAGCATTCTACGCAGTAGGAAACAAACCTGGAGTTGAACCCATCTTCTCACCATTCCCAGGTTATTCTAATCTTAATACTAGAGGACAAGTTATCGATCCTGCAAACAATAATGGACAACCCGATTCTTTGATTGTCAAATCTAATAATTTAGTTCATGAATCTCGCAATGCAAACTTTAAAGATTACACGTTCTCTATTGATAATCTGCCATCATTCAGAACATATAGAATTAAGATCAGTTTGACATCTAGAACGCAATGTTATGTTCCTAGAATTAGAGATTTGAGAGTAATTGCATTAGCTTGATATGGATTTTTACGAATTAAAAGGCAATAAGGATCTCGCAAGAGATCCTTCCACCGGTGCAATAGTAAATGTGAATGGATTAAACTATTCTCAATATCTTTCCACCCGTGAAGTGAAAAGTAAAAAGAATGAAAAATTACAGACAGTTGAGCAAGACCTTGCTAATGTAAAGGATGAACTTAACGAGATCAAATCTTTACTAAAGGAGTTATTAAATGGATCCCGATCAAATTGAACTAACAAATTTATCCAAAAGTTTTGCATATCAAAAGATTGCAACTGAGATAGATAGTTGTGATGATCGCAATATACTAAAAAATATTGCCAAGTCTTTTTGTAAACTATATTACAAACAGCAAGAAACCATGCAAGTAATAGGTATTCCAGATGGCAACTAAAAACATTACTTTTGATCCCGATTCGGGAGTTCCATATGGTTTAAATTTAACGATGTATGGTGGATCAGATTTTGAGGTTAATTTGAATGTAAAGACAACCTCAAGTGCCGCCTTTGATTTAACTGGATACAGTGGATCAGCAGCAATGTCTAAAAGTGTTGCTGTTGGAGCTACTCTTGGAATTACTTCATCCTTTACTGTTGGGTTTACCAGTGCATATGACGGTAAAATGAAAATTTCTTTGGGTTCTACTGATACTAGAGCAACTAAGGAAGGAAGATATGTATATGATATTTTAGTTTCTGCGGGAGGAACTTACTACACTCTCGCAAACGGAAACGTATATGTTTACAATCCAGTTTCATCCGCACCCTAAATACACTTAGGAAACTTGTGAATAAATGGCACAACCAGCAAGTAGAGCAGATTTAATTAATTACTGTAAGAGGCAATTGGGAGCACCTGTGCTCGAAATCAATGTTGCCGATGAGCAAGTAGATGACTTGGTGGATGATGCACTTCAATATTTTCATGAGAGACATTTTGATGGAGTCACTCAGACATTTTTAAAATATAAAGTAACACAAGACGATATTGATAGAGGAAGAGCAAGAGGAGGAAATTCTACAGTAGGTATAGTTACAACGACAGCGAGCGCCACTATTGCTGGAATTTCCACCACATTTTCCTTTGAAGAAAATAGTAATTATTTACAAGTTCCTCCTTCAGTCATAGGAGTAACTAAAATATTCAGATTTGATGGATCCAACACTGTAACAAATAACATGTTTAGTGTTAAATATCAGTTGTTTTTGAATGATATTTACTATTGGGGTTCTACAGAACTTTTAACATATGCAATGACTAAGACGTATTTGGAAGATATTGATTTTCTTCTGAATACCGAAAAAATGATCAGATTTAATCAAAGATCTGATAGATTATATCTTGATGTTGATTGGGGATCAGTTAACGTTGGAGATTATTTTATAATTGATTGTTATCGTCTTTTAGATCCTAATGATTTTAGTAGAGTGTGGAATGATTCATTCCTAAAGAAATATACTACTGCTTTGATAAAAAGACAGTGGGGTCAAAATTTAATTAAATTCCAAGGAGTTAAACTTCCTGGCGGAATTGAATTGAACGGAAGACAAATTTATGATGATGCTGAAAAAGAATTAGAAATAATTAGAGAGCATATGTCAAATACTTATGAACTTCCACCTTTAGATATGATAGGATAAGATTATGCTCAATCCATTTTTCACACAAGGAACGACTGGTGAGCAAAATCTTGTTCAAGATTTAATTAATGAACAGTTGAGAATGTATGGGGTGGATATTTTCTATCTCCCTAGAAAGTATTTAACTGAAAACACCATTATCAGAGAAGTAGTCCAGTCTAAATTTGACATGGCACTTCCATTAGAGGCGTATGTGGATAATTATGACCAGTATTCTGGTGCAGGTAATATTTTATCTAAGTTTGGAATTGAATCCAAAGATGAAGTTAGATTGATTATATCGAGAGAAAGATTTGAAAATTATATTACCCCTCTAATTGAAGATCAATCAAATATAAAATTATCAACCAGACCCAAAGGTGGAGACTTAATATGGTTTCCCCTTGACGACAGAATTTATGAAATCAAAGACATAGAATACGCTAAACCATATTATCAGTTACAAAATCTTTATGTCTATGAGTTGTATTGCGAACTCTTCAGACTCGAAGATGAAGTTATTGCAACTGGTATTGAGGATATTGACAATAATCTCATCGGAGAAGAATATGATGGTCAAACTAGTGATGGCACAAACACCATTCAAGGACCAACGCAAACACTTACTTTAGTTGGTGCTCCAACAACAGCAACGGCAACAGGCGCAATATTCGATGGCGGCGTAAGATTCTTTACTGTAACAAATAGAGGTGGTGGATATAGTAGCATTCCTACCGTTGGGGTTTCTTCTGCTCCTTCAGGAGGAATAACTGCTGTTGGAATTGCTACTCTAATTGGGGGAATAAACGTTTGTAATCTGAACGCCAATCCAAAAGATCAATCAGTACAAGCTGTTAATGTTGTTAAATCTGGTGCAGGATATACTGTAGCACCCACAATCACGTTTAGTGGTGGTGGTTCTGGAGGAACTGGTGCAGCTGCAACTGCAACTATCGGTGATGGTGTTGTTGGTATTATTACTGTCACCTCTGGTGGTGGCGGATATACAGAAAATCCAGCAATTACATTCACAGGTGTATCTACGGTATCTGCTGCTGCAACAGCAATCGTTAGTGCCGCAGGAACTATTTCTGCTATTCACATAACCAACGCTGGTCTTGGTTATACAGTTGCTCCAGCAATCACGATTGCATCTCCAAGTGGATCTGGATCAGGAACATTCTCCTTTAATGAAATTGTTACTGGATCTGTTAGTGGAACGACAGGAAGAGTTAGAATTTGGAACGCAGAAACAAATGTACTCGAACTTGGTACTGTTGACGGGGAGTTTAGTGTTGGGGAAAACATAGTTGGATCTACTTCTGGTGCTTCTTATGCATTAAGAACTGTTGATGTTAATCCTACAGATGACGGTTTTGCGGATAATATCAACATTGAAAATGAAGCAGATGCTATTTTGGATTTCTCAGAACAGAATCCATTTGGTATGCCCTAAATAAAAACACAAGACTGTGTAAGAACTTGTAGGACTAAACTATGTTTGAATATTTTTACAACGAAATTTTGAGGAGAACCATTATATCTTTTGGTACTCTTTTTAACAATATCAGCATAAAACACCAAGATTCTTCTGATGAAGTTGTTAGTGTTGTAAAAGTTCCTTTGGCTTATGGTCCTACCCAAAAGTTTCTTGCAAGACTAGAGCAGTCTCCTGATCTCAACAAACCCTTTGCAATTACTTTGCCAAGGATGTCATTTGAGTTCACTGGACTCACATATGATCCATCTAGAAAAGTAACGACTACTCAAACGTTTGTTGTAAAAGATCCAGATGATGGGGCAGAGACAAAGAAGTCCTACATGCCTGTTCCTTATAATATGGCATTTGAGTTGAGTATCATGGCTAAACTAAATGATGATGCTCTTCAAATTGTTGAACAAATTCTTCCATATTTTCAACCAGCATATAATCTGTCAGTAGAGTTAGTTGAAGCAATTCAAGAGAAAAGAGATATTCCTGTGGTGTTAGAAAACATCACTATGCAAGATGATTATGAAGGAGATTTTACTTCTAGAAGAGTTCTTCTTTACACTTTAAGATTTACTGCAAAAACATATCTGTTTGGTCCTTCCACCAAGGTATCCAAAGATATCATTAAAAAGGCAACTGTCAGTTATCTTACTGGAACAGATTCCTCAAATACAATCAGAGAATATTCTTACTCTGCAGAACCAAGAGCAATCAAAAATTATACTGGAGATGTTACTACTTTACTCTCCGATGATATCACAGCAAAACAAACCATCTTTGATGTTGATGATGCAAGTGATCTGAGTGCTAGCACATATATCAATATTGGTGATGAAGAGATGTTTATCAAGTCTATCTCTGGAAATAAGTTAACAGTCAAGCGTGGTCAAGATAATACACTTGCAACCACTCACGTTAGAGGAGCAGATGTTAAGAAGATCACTGCTGCCGATAATGCACTTATCGAGACTGGTGATGATTTTGGATTTAGTGGTACATTCTGATGGTTATGACAAAAAAATTCGATAAACTCAACGAGACTTTTAATACCTCGGATGGGGATGTCGTTCAACCAGAAGTTCTTGAAAGTAAAATTGAAAAGGTAAAAGAAGGTGTTGATGAGATAAGAAAAGATTATGATTACACTAGAGGTAATTTATATTCACTTATAGAAAAAGGTCAAGAAGCAATCAACGGTATTCTTGAACTTGCTCAAGAAAGTGAGATGCCTAGAGCATATGAAGTTGCAGGTCAGTTAATTAAAAACGTTGCTGATGCAACTGATAAATTAATGGATCTGCAAAAGAAACTAAAAGAAGTTGAAGCAGAAGAAAAAATTAAAGGACCGTCAACTGTCAATAATGCTCTATTTGTTGGATCTACAGCAGACTTAGCAAAAATGTTAAAAGAGGGACTTAAGGAAGATCCTAAATAGAAAGAAAGGGAGAGAAATCCCGAAGTACAAAGGTTACTAATAAAATGTCTAAGGATTTACCTTCGATGAATGATTTTGAGGAGGACAAGAGTCTTCCTTCAGTAGAAGATTTTATTACAGAAGAGAACGCAGAGGAACTCCCTTCTGTAGAAGATTTTATTGTAGAAGAAGAGATAAAAGAAGAAATTCAGACTATTGAAGATGCTGAAGGAAATACATTTGCAGAAGTAAAGGATATTATACCCCCTTGGCCTGAATTAATTAGAATGATTAATGATGTCAGGGAAGAAATTCCTGACATCCCAGAAGTAAAATATTATGATAAAGAACTTGAAGATCTTGCAGAACAGATCTCTCAACTTCCCGAAGTAAGATATTATGATAGAGAAGTAGAAGCAATATGCGAACAGATTGACTCAGTAAGGGAACAAATTAAAGATCTCCCAGAGGTCAAATATTATGATGAGCAGGTTGATGCTATTGAAGACAGAATTGACAGTCTTCAAACTGATGTAGCAAATCTGCCTGAAGTTAAGTATTATGATGCTGAGATTGAGGCAATTTGCGAAGCAATTGATCAAGTTAAAGAATCAATTCCCACATTTCCAAAGTGGGTTAATGAAATAAATGAAGTCCCTGATTTCTCTTGGATCGGTAAAACTTTCAGTATTATCGACGATGACTTTGTAAAAGTCTCTGATAAAATTGAAGGATTAAGAGGTAAGGTTGAATATGACCTAGGGCAACTATCTGAAGATTTAGAGACAAAGCACTTTAATAATACAGTCAAGATTGATTCCGATATCAAAGATCTTGACAGTAAAGTAAACGTTCGTATTGACGAAGAGAAAGATAAGATTTGGAAAGAACTAAGATCTTCGTCTATGAAGATATGGGAGTATCACAAAGAGTTTAAAGATGATGATCGTAAATTAAAGAAACAAATTCTTGGCGAATATAATAAGTTAAAACAAAGCATTAAAGACGAACTTAAAGAAGTAAGTCAAGAGAGTGTCAAAACTGATGAACTTCTTCTTAAATACTTCACTGAATTAAGAGAGGAGATTACTAATCTCCCTGAAGTAAAATATTATGATAAAGATATTGATTATGTAAAATCTGATATCAAAGGTCTCTATAAGATCATTGAGGATATTAAGTCTTCTCAAAAGAAACTGCAGGAAGAGCAGAAACTTTTAGCAGAGACTAATGTTCCTCTGGATATGGATCCTCCAGATACAAAAAATCCAGATCCACTTACTCCTATTGATCAGAACTTTGTTACTCTTGATCAGTTACAGCAACACTACAAGAGATTTGTAGAAAGAGTACAGTATCAACTCGGATCAATTGGTGGCGGTGGTGCTGGATTCATCAGAGACCTCGATGATGTTGAGTTTGATGGAACAGTAGGCGATAACAAACTTCTCATTTATGATCAATCACGTTCTAAGTGGGTAGGTATTGCCAGCACTGCTTTAGGTGGTGGATCTGGTACAGTTGGTTCTGCTGGAACTTGGTCAACTTCTCCTGCAGGCATTCATACAACAAAAAACGTTGGTGTTGCCACTACTGCAAGATCCGATTATGCACTTTACGTTGGTGGTGATCAGTATGTCGATGGTAATATCACCGTTGGCGGAACGATTACTTATGAAGATGTCAAGAACGTTGACTCTCTCGGAATCGTTACCGCAAGAACTGGTGTTGATGTTTTAGCAGGTGGTATTAATGTCACTGGTGTTTCTACCATCAGTACTGGTGTTGGAACAATTCACGTTGGAGTTGGAACAACAGCACTACTAGTTGATGGTGATGCTAGAGTTACAGGAATTCTTACCGTTGGTAGAGCATCTGTAACTATTGATGGCAATAATAATGAAATAAGAGTTGGTCTGGTTACAATTACCAACTCACAAGTTATACTTGGAGATAATGTTACGATTAATGCGGGTGCAACAGGTATTAACTCTGCCCCCAATGTTCTTTATGTTGCCAAAGATGGAAATGACTCTAACAATGGAACTTCTATTGATAACGCAAAACTGACTATTGCTGGTGCTGTTTCTATTGCTCAGTCTGGTACAACTATTAAAGTTCTTTCTGGAAATTATGTAGAAACTAATCCTATTGAACTTCCAGCATTTACCGCTGTTATTGGTGATGACTTAAGAACAGTAAAAGTTCTACCCAGTACTCCTACTAGTGATATTTTCCATGTCAATAAAGGTTGTAAGGTTTCAAATATCACGTTCTCTGGACACACTGCTCCTGCAGCTGCCATTGCTTTCCCCACAGGAATAGCAACTAACGTTGGTGGTGGTAAATGGAAAGGTCCATATATTCAAAACTGTACTAGTGATACCACCACAGGAACAGGTATCTACATTGATGGTAACTTAGCAGAAAAAACTAAGTCCATGAATGTTGACGCTTTCACTCAATATAATCAAGGTGGTGTTGGTGTTGCAGTTACCAATGAAGGTTATGCACAGTTAGTTTCTGTATTTACTATTTGCTGCGATAAAGCAATTACAGTTCATAAGGGTGGACAAGCGGATCTGGCGAATAGTAACTGTAGTTTTGGAACTCAAGGATTAGTTGCTGATGGTGTCAGTCCTGAACAGTTCACTGGAATTGTAACTGCATCTGCTACAGCAGCACAGGACAATGTAACTATTAATGTAGGAGCAGTAACAACCAGACCTTATGATGGTCAAGTTGTATACTTTGATCAATTATATAAATCCATTGAAACCATTACCGTTGGATCTGGTGGAACAGGATACACTCAAGCTCCAACTGTAACTGTTGATGCTCCAACAGGACTAAATGGAGAAACTGCATCTGCTTTTGCCACTATTGAAAATGGTGCTGTAACTGAAATTTCTATTATTAGTAGTGGAAGTCAGTACACTTCTACACCTTCAATTACTATTTCTGGACCTCAGAGTGGTATCAACACCGCGACTGCAACTGCCAATATGGCAGACACCTATTACACAATAAATAGTGCTACACCCATCGTTTCTGGAATTACTACATTAACACTTGCAGAAAATCTTATTAATACGGTAGGGGTTGGTTCTACAGCATACTTCTTCCAACAAAGTAAAATTGTTGCAAGTTCTCATACGTTTGAATATATTGGTTCTGGTAATACAATTACTTTAGCAACACCAAAACGAGGTGGAGTTACTATTCAAGCAAATGAAGTTGTAAGTCAAAATGGTGGAAGAGTAATATACACCAGCACAGACCAAGCAGGTAACTTTAGAATTGGTGATGATCTTCAGATCAACCAAGCAACAGGAACTATTAGTGGAAGAGCATTTTCCAAGAGTTTGTTCTCAGAAATAACACCCTTTATCTTAGCACTCAGTTAAATGGCACAATTAGCACTTAACAGATTTCAAACTGAAACTGCAATTTTGACTACAGATGATCAAACGATCTACACTGCTCCCGCAGGTTATACTGGAATTATCTTGTATGCTCACATTACCAATTATGGATCTGCAGCAACTACAGTTACATGCAAACATGTAAGATCTGGAACTGAAACAGAAATTATCAATGCTGCGAATGTTCCTGTTAATGATGCATATATTCCTTTGGATGGAAAGTTAGTCCTTGAAACAAATGATTCCTTCACGGCAAGTGCAGGTGCAGGAACAACACTTAAAATTCTTCTTTCAGTCTTGGAGACCGCAAACTAATGCCTAGACTTCTAAGTTCAGTAAACGGTTCAAGTCAAGTAGGTATTTCCAGTGATGGAACTGATTTAGGTAATATGACTCGTTTAAATTTAGAAAGTAATAGAGTTCAATTAGATACTGCTACCGGAGTAGCAACAGTGTTTAGTGATCCACTAACCATTGTTGGTTTATAAATATTACTATGAACTCCTACTAATATGAAGAACGGACGTTGCCCTGCAGGTCAATATTACTGTTATACCAATAAGGAATGTAGACCCATTCCTGCTGGTTTTATGGTGGACCCTAAAGGTATGCTCCGTAAAGAAAATGGTGCGACTATTGATGAAGCAAATAAAAGTGGAGACTCATCACTCCGCGATTGGTTTAGTAAGAGTAAATCATCTGACGGAAAACCTGGTTGGGTTCAGTTAGGTGGTAAATATGCAGGTAAACCCTGTGCTAGACAACCAGGTCAAACCACAAAACCAAAGTGCGGTTCTAGTAAGATGAAACGCAATCTTTCCAAATCAGAGGAAGATGCAGCGTTCCGTCGTAAGAATCGTCAAGATCCGAATCCAGATAGAAAAGGGAAGGCAATTAACGTGAAGACTGAAGAATTTACAACCTTACCTCTTGAAGTTGAGATTCCTAATAACATTAGAGACTTCAATCTTGGACTCATGTTCCGTGAAAGTCTGGATACTAATAGTGGAATGCTGTTCATCTTTGATGAAGTTGCAGAACAGTCCTTCCATATGACGGAAACAAGAATTCCTCTTGACATTGCTTTCATCACAGAGGAAGGTATCATTGAAAGCATCAAAGAATTAGAACCATTTGACGAGAATCCAGTTGCTTCGGATGGAGAAGTACTGTGTGCGTTAGAAGTAAACCGTGGATGGTTCGCAGAAAATAATGTAGAAGTTGGTGATGAAATTGACATTGTAGAAGGCGAAAAAGATGCCTGCTACCATAAAGTCAAGTCACGTTATTCAGTTTGGCCAAGTGCATATGCGTCAGGAGCATTGGTCAAATGTAGAAAAGTTGGTGCGAAGAACTGGGGAAATAAAACCAAAAAAGAAGAATTTGAACTTGATGAAAAGTGCTGGAAAGGTTATGAAAAGAAAGGTATGAAGACCATGTTTGGGAAGAGATATCCTAACTGTGTCAAAAAAGAAGCAGTTGAGTGTAATCACACCGATAATGGAGTTGAATGTCCTGTACATGGAATGTCACCATGCAAATCTGCACCAAAGGGTGGAGATGGTGGAAAACCAGGTGCAGATAAAAACTATGTCAAACCAATGGCAGAAGCAGTGAGACTTCCTGCTAAGACTGGTAATATTATTGCAGCATCTCTTAACTGGAGAGGAAGATATTATATCCTTAGAATGTTCTTCCCACAGACTAACAAACCAACTAAAACTGAAGTACAACTTCAGATAGACAAAGTATATCCTGGCGCAAGAGTACAAAGTTACCACGCGACCGATTATGTCCCAGGACAACCACTACTCCAAGTTGCAGAAGGAGCAGCATGGACTAGGAAAGCAGGAAAAAACAAAGAGGGTGGACTCAACGAAAAAGGCAGAAAGTCTTACGAAAGAGAAAATCCAGGCAGCGACCTTAAGGCACCTTCAAAGAAGGTTGGAAATCCCCGCAGGGCATCCTTTTGCGCCAGAATGAAGGGAATGAAGAAGAAACTCACCTCTTCCAAAACTGCAAACGATCCCGATAGCAGAATCAACAAATCACTTAGAGCTTGGAACTGCTGATATGAAAAGTTTTCAACAATTTATGTCAGAGTCGGTCAATATCTCTGGCGATTTCAACGGAACATTAGTTATCAATAATTCTGAGGAAAACTCAGAACCTATTGGCGAATCTTATTTTGCGGATATTGTTTGGGAAGGAAAAATTTATAGGATGGAATTTGAAGGAAATATAATTTCCAAAAATGATTTAACAGAAGCACTGCAAGGAGAATATCCTGGTGCCATTGTCCATAACATTTATCCAGTATCGGAACAAAAAAGTACTTTAAAAATTAAAAGCACACAAAGATATCAACCAGAAAAATTAACTTGGGGTGAATAGTGAATGGCTCAGTGGAATAAGAATACACAAGATTATTTAAACCAGGAAAGAACACTTCATGAAGTTTTTATG
>Ga0070754_10000839_pt1 | contig 26634 bp, 6 predicted proteins | sample VirMetDEL_Sep_01_FD_75181 | JGI IMG/M metagenome (GOLD analysis project Ga0070754, IMG submission 75181) | Aqueous microbial communities from the Delaware River and Bay under freshwater to marine salinity gradient to study organic matter... | ecosystem: Environmental > Aquatic > Marine > Coastal...
ACGTACCAAATATTTGAGAAGTATAACCACCGTTCGAAGCACCTGACGAACCTGAGAAAGTACCCCATCTTTGTAATGGTGACCAAGCTGCAGTACCAATTGTTTGTGAAAGATATATTGGAACTCCACCGCCGTGGTCCATCTTATGGAATTTATGAGCCCAGGTATTACTATTGTAATTACCTCTCATCATCAATCCGAGAGTGCTTGAGTTTGCTCCGCCAATATTTTCATTACCAACATTGATGTTCATATACTGTTGATAAGAAGTACTTGCTGGGTCAGCGTAATATGTATTATTATCAGCATCATAATATCTGCTTGCATACATATTGGCTGCAGTTACATTTCCACTATAATTACCTGTACCTGCGTAAACAGTATTCCAACGATAAGATGATAAACCTATATTACCAGTGTTATTAACTATAGGTACTAAATTACCACCATTTGCTCCATTGTTTTCAGCAAAGACATAATGAACAGTTGCTTCTGATGAATTAAAATACCAAGCAGCGTTTGAACCTGTAGTGACAGCACCATCAGCATGATAGAATAAAATAGAACCTTGTTGTAATCCAGTTAATCCAGGAGTCTCTGCGCTGTTTTCGTCTGATACTGTAAGACCTACACCACCGCCATTACTTTGTTTTTGTATTTCAATTCCACTTGAATAGAATTGGACTGTATTGTTTCTTGACCTAAATGCACCGTTATTAATTTGTAAACGATTCACACCATTTGTTTGGAAAAGTAATGTATCATTACCTGAGAAACCAATTAAAGTATTTGTATCACCACGATGACGAATGTAATCATCAATGTCAACTGTATTTAATTGTGAATCACCATCTGGGTCAAGGTAATAAGCTGTATTCTGATATGCATAATATCTATTAAACTGAGTATTACCTGTAGAATAAACGGTTGTATTATTTCTTACTCTTAAGTAAGAAGCATCTTGCATATACCAACCAGATCCCCAACCGAACGCTAATTCTTCATCTTTGAGGAATGATGCTGTACCACGACCGAATATAATTCCGTCGTTATTACCATTTAAATAAATTGAACCGCCGACGTGTAATTTAGGATTACTTGGTGTTGTTGTTAATGCCGTGTTATCACCACCGTCTGTATAAGTAGGTGAAGTACCAGTAGCAACCATTACATTGCCACTATCATCAACAATTAATGCTTCAGAATAACCAGAAGTCCAGAATCCCCAATTGGTTCCTGACCCTAATACTTGATATAAATTGCCTGAACTATCACCACGAATAGAACCACCGTCTGTTCCATCATGATAGAAATGAATATATCTTTGACCGTTGTTTGTTGGGTTTGATGTTGGGTCAATTCTGTTTAGATATAATAATGAATATCCACCAGAATAATTACCTGATACTGTGATTGTTGGATTTTGACCTGCCGCAATTGCTCCATGCCCAGCAATTCCTATACCGCCGTTACCTGTGTTATCGTCCCAGTTGGCATAATCAGAAATATTTCCGATTCTTAAACCACCGGCGAACGTACCACTGACTGCAGTATCCGCTGGGTTTACATAATAAGATGAACTCTGCCTATCAACAAATCTGTCTGCTGTAACGTCACCTTGAACAATAACAGGTTGATAGAATGTTGTATTCGCGTCAGTAATATTAACTCGTTCAGCACCACCTGTTACGAATGTAATACTATCATTTGCATCAAAGCCAAGATATGTATTTGTATCACCACGATGACGAATATAACTATCAATATCAATTTGTGCCATCTGAGAAGTAGATGCAAAGTTACCGTAATAAGCAGTATTGTTATTATCGTAATAGATAGGTGAACGCATTTGGTTATTTGCTAACACATAAGTATTGTTAACTAATAATCTTTGAGCGTTTCCTGTGACAACTTCAAAACTATTTGCACCGTTAAAGTTTAAATATGTATCAGTATCACCGTCGTGGTAAATTGTTCCGACAAGAGCAATACCATTCATTCTTGAATTACTTGCTGGGTCTACATAATATGTTGCATTATTTAAATCGTAGAATCTTCCTGCATATAAGTTAGGAAATATACCATCAACAGTACTTGTAAAGTTTGTGCCATTGATTTCAACTCTTTGTGTTGCATCAGTAAAGAATTGAATATTATCGTTAGCATTAAATCCAAAGTAAGTATTTGTATCGCCGTTATGTTGAATGTAATCGTCAATGCCGATACGATTCATTACTGATGTTGAGTTAGGGTCCGCATAATAGTTATTGTTATCAGCATCTAAAAATCTTGAAGCAGCAAGGTCACCTGTGAATGTACCATTAACTGCTGTAATATCTCCATTAACATCAAGATCACCTTCAATTGTCACTCCTGAGTTATTCGCGGTTAATCTTGTTGAACCGCCTGTGTCAATATCTACAGTGTCAGTAGTAAATCTTACTAATGTATCAGTATCATTATTATGAACAATTGTATCGTTAACAAAAAGGTTAGGTACATATGTATTAAGGTTAGATAAGACTCTTGAATTATTAATGTCTAATCTATCACCGCCGCCTGTTCTTAATTTTATTTGATTATCAGTAAATTGTAATCTTGTATCAGTATCACCGTTATGGAAAAGATTATCATCAATTCCAATTGCGTGCATTGTTGAATCTGCACCAGGATTTACAAGATATGTATTGTTGTCTGCGTCTACAAATCTTTGACCAATTACATCAGTACCTGCGGTAACTGTTGTTCCTGCACTTACTGAACCAGCCGTTGCTGAAATATTACCAGAAGTTGCTGTAATATCTTGTGCTGCAGTAACATCATTACCTGCCGTCACATCTCCTGTTGTGGCAGTTACGTTATTTTGAGCAGTAACACTATCACCTGCTGTTACATCACCTGTTGTAGCGGTTACATTATTTTGAGCAGTAACACTATCACCTGCTGTTACATTTCCTGTTGTTGCCGCGACATTTGTTTGTGCTGTTACACTTCCTGCTGAAGCAGCAATATTACCTGTCGTTGCTGTAATATTATTTTGTGCTGTAATACTATCACCAGCAGTTACATCACCACTTGTTGCTGTAACATCGTTCGTGGCAATTACATCTCTGCTTGCAGAAACATCTCGTTCAACAATCCAATCACCATTTGCATTAGATCTTGCCGCCCAGTTAGCAGCATTGTTTAAAAATCCGATTTCACCTGTTGCTGAATATAAAGTACGATTAACTCCATTACCGTCAAAGATAATTTGAGCAGGGCCTGAATCATCTCCAATTGTAAGATCACCTTCAATTGTAATATTACCTGTAGCAGTATCATCAGCATCACTACGTAAGAATTGAGCGGCTTCTAAACCATCAACAGTATCAGCATCAAATCCATTTCCTGAACCTTCATCTGCTGTTGTAATAATTCGACCAAGTACTGAACCATTAACTTGTAGTTCCCAATAGTCCTGAGATTCATTCCAAACAAGTTTTGGATTTGCTAATGTACCACGTTCAATTTCAATACCGCTATCTTCTGATGGAGTTGAGCCTGTGTAATTACTATTAAGAGTAATAATATTATCAGCAAGTAAAATTTCTTCGGTATTAACAGTTGTCGTATTACCTGAAACTAAAAGATCTCCACTAACAGTTAAATTACCAGCAACTTGAGCATTTGCTTGCGCATCAAGTAAAGCTTTAATAACTGCTTGACCATCAACTGTTAAGTTAACATCAACTTGAGCAGAACCTGCGACATCAATATCTTGTGAAAAGTTTATATTACCTGCGGCAGTATCATCAACATCGGATCTTAAGAATTGGCTTGCTTGTAATCCATCAACTGTATCAGCATCTAATCCATTACCTGCACCTTCATCTGCAGTTGTAAGAATACGATTACCTTCAATCGTTGTATTAGAAAGACCTGTAAAATCAGTTCCTGTACTTGTAAATGCTAATTTATTTGAGCCTGCATATTTAATAACAATACCTGCGGTACCGTCATAAAATTCAATACTATTTCCTTGCTGAGGATTTGTGATTGAATAATCGCCTGTCCCAATATTGCGAATCTGGAGTGAATCAGAATCACCTTCAAATTGAGCAACGATTGTAGAAGCGGAAGCTCCACCTGAATTAGTAACTTTTAAAGTCGGAGTACCTTGCGTACCTTGGGTTAGGACTGTGTCACCGGTGACCTGGAGTTTTTCACCAGTATCCGTATTGCTGCCGATGACAGCATTTTCCGGTGTCAAGAGACCATTCTTGACTATAAATTTCTTATCATTTGCCATTCGGTTCACTCTCCCCAGATAGGCGGTTTAAATTGTTCAATGTATACCTTTATTTATTATGTTAAGACTCAGTGTAAGTGGCAATTACTGTAAATACTGTACTTGTTGCCGAAGCAGGAGTACATCTTAATCTTGTAAAACCAATTCCGTCGTGATCCACTTCATATGAGGCAAGTTCACTATTTGACGTAATACGTGCAAACTCTGTTCCTAACATACTTGTGCCGGTATCAATTGCTAAAATCTTTGTTACATCAACGTCAGAACCTTGTTTTGCTGTTATTATATATTCTACCGATTTAAAATATCCAGCAATATTTTGGTCTAAAGTTGTTGCACTTGTTGAAGTTGTTGTTACTTCTTTACTTGTTATTCTTCCGTGTTCTAAATTAACATTTCCATCAACATTAATATTACCATCAACAATTAAGTTTGTTTCAATGGTAAGATCACCTGTCATTGTATCGCCATCAACATTTACGTATCTTGCATCAGCAATGTTTTCTGTTAATACTGCGAGGTTATTTGTTGTGTATCCTACGACGTGACCGAACTTATCAAAGTTCATACTCTCGATAACTTCAGCATTAGGTAAATCAAGAACGCCTGTATTCGCAACGTCTGATGTATCAGCGTGAGTAAGAACAACATTAGCGGTTAATGGTCCACCACCCGTAACACCGTCTGCACCAGTAACTGACCTATCAGCCGCTTTAAGGAATAATGTTTCTGTTTCGGTTTCTGTATAATAACGATTATCTAATTGACCTGCGTCGAGTTCAGCTTCAGTATAATATCTGTTATCAAGTTGACCGTTATCTAATTCTGTTTCTGTATAATATCTGTTATCAAGTTGACCGTTATCTAATTCGACTTCAGTATAATATCTGTTATCAAGTTGACCTGCATCAAGTAATGTTTGTGTATAATAACGATTATCAAAATCAACTTGGTCAAGACCTGTAACGTGACCATAAGTATCAAGTACAACATCTTGAATTACTTGACCGCCACTTCCTAATACACTTGCTTGTGAACTTGTATCTGCGTGATGTATTGTAATTGTAGAGTTAGCAAGTTGGTTAACTGTAAATGTTCCACCACCATCAATTGCATCTCCTGCATTAATAGTAATCGTTGCGTCATGTACATTTGCGGCTGCTTGTGATTGGGCGGTAGCAATAATATCAGCAGCGTGTTGACCATCAAGCAAATCAGCATCAAGACCAGTTCCTGCACCATCAACTGTAAGTAATGCCGATAATATTTCAGAAGCAGTTTGGTCAGCAGTAGCACCTGCTTCAATACCGTCAAGTTTAGCGCCGTCTACTGAAACATCACGTCCATCAACAGTTCCTGAGATTGTGATATCACCAGTAATATCAAGTTCACCAAATTCATGTATATTCGCAAGGAAGTGAGTACCATCTCCTGCTTCTAAATTTAATGTTGTATTTGCGTTGTGCCAAGTAAGAGATTCAATACCTTTAATAGCAGCTGTACTTGCGGCAGTAATACGACCATCATCGTCAACAGTTATAACAGGAATTGCTGTTGCTGAACCATACTGAGCCGCTGTAACTCCTGTATCTTCAAGAGCGGTTGTTATACTTATAGAACCATTACCTAAGTCTGTAAGTGTTGTAGAACCTGTACCAGTGACCTTACCAGACAATGTAACATCAATTTGTGGGTCTGGTAAATTTGTAAAGTTTGTAAAATCTAAATAATGAGTACCTTCTTGACCATCGAGTAAATCGGCATCAAATCCATTACCTGAACCTTGAACTATACCATCAAGTTTTGCTCCATCGGTTGCTAAGTCCCTGCCATCAACAGTACCTGTGACAGTGATATCTCCTGTGACATCAATACCTGCACCGAAATCAACATTTGCATCAAACTGAGAAATATTAGCATCAAACTGAGAACCATCACCTGTAATAATCTGATAAGTATTATTTGCTGTTATCCAAGCTGTTGAACTGATACCTGCGACTGCAGCAGTAGCAGCTGCTGTGATACGACCGTCAGCTGCGATTGTAATAATAGGAATTTCTGTTGCACCACCATATTGAGCAGCAGTAACTCCTGAAGCAGCAATGTCTGTTGTAATTGTTCCACTTGCTAAATCAGTTAAAGTAACTGAACCTGTGACATCACCCGAAAGAGTAATTGTTGGGTCAGGTTTGTTTGTTGCATTTGTAAAGTCGAGATAGAAATCGCTATTTGCTCCATCAAGCAAATCAGCATCTAATGTTGAGTTTTCCCCATCATTAGTTAATATGATATTAAGGATTTCAGTATTTGAAAGGTTAACCTGAGCACCAGCTTCAATTGCATCAAGCTTTTGTCCGTCTGCTAATACATCCCGGCCATCAACTGTACCTGTGACTACTATATCACCCGTGACTGTTAAACCTGTAAATTCATCAATGACTGTATTAAATACACTACCATCAACAGTAGAAATTTGGAATGTATTATTTGCGATGTACCAATCAGTATCAGATACACCTGCGACAGCTACATCAGCGGCTGCAGTTAATCGACCATCTTCATCAACAGTAAATGTTGGAATTTGAGAAGCAGAACCGTATGAACCTGCAGTGACAGCAGTATTCGCAAGTTCTGTAGTAATGTTAATTGTTCCATTACCAAGATCCGTTAAAGTGGTCGTCCCTGACCCTGTTGTCTTCCCTGTTAGGTTTACATCTATTGTTGGGTCGGGTTTATTTGTCGCATTTGTAAAATCTACGTAATACGTACCTTCTTGTCCGTCCAACAAGTCGGCGTCAAATCCATTCCCTGCGCCTTCATCACCTGTGGTAATGATTCTTCCAATTGTTCCACCTGAAGCAATTTCCCAATAATTATTTGCTTCGTTCCATTGTAGAACTACATTGGTGTCGTCTCCTCTTTCAACTTCGAGACCTGCATCTTGAGTTGCTGGACCTGTATGATTTGCATTAAGAGTAATAATATTATCGGATAACTGAATTGTTTCCGTATTGACATATGTGGTATTTCCTGATACAGTAAGGTTACCTGTAATTGTTAGGTTCGCTGCAAAAGTATCATCAACATCAGATCTTAAATATTGTGTTGAATCTAAACCGTCTAATAAGTCGGCATCAAGACCTGAGCCTGTTCCGTCAACTGTTTTAATTAACGTAAGTAAGTCATTTGGATCGGCACTAAACTCAACAATGGATTCTACTCCACTGACATCTTGTTTAATGTAGATTTTGCCGTCAGCTGTGTTAATCGCAAGTTCACCTAACTCCAGCTGAGCTGTCGTTGGCGCGCGACCAGGTACGGCACTTCTTCTTAATTTAATTAATGTTGACATATATATGTCCTTCTATATCATATACCTATTTAGGCAAAATTAAAAGGTTCCTCCATCTAGTGTTGTGACGGTTACATCTCCGCCTGTCACTGTAAAATTCGCTACGTTGAATTTCGCAACACCAATATTGGTATCTGTTGCTATTTCACCAGCAATTGTTATTTGGTTATTCGCGACCGTTGTGTCAATACCTTCTCCCGCAGCAAAAGTGATTGTCTCACCAAGAGCAACTGTATCTACAGTACCCGTCTCTGCTGCGATAGAAATACCGCCGGTTGTTAGGTTACTAATAGCAGTATCTAAAAATTGTTTATTTACTGCATCTAAACTATTGACAGGATCACTAACATTTGTTATAATAGAGTTATCAACACTAAATACACCAGAAGCAGGATTGATTGTAATATCACCTGAAGTGGTGGAAATAGCAGAATTCGCAAATAGGAAATTACTTCCTATCAACATTTGCGTATCTATATTTAACCCTAATAGTCTGGAGTTTCCACCCGCAGGGTTAAGTCTATAATTAGTATCCTGACTATCAATGAAGTTCCTTGAAAATACGGAACCATCTTCAACGTACCAACTATTATTTATTGTATCAAAGTATGTACCGAAATTGAATGTACTACTTAGGAAACCAAGTTTGGTTCCTTGAGCATACATATACATATTTCCAACGCCAGTACCAAATGTAACCGTTGTACTTGGTTTATTATAACCTACCCATAAATCAGCAAATCTTGAAGTACCCGCTGGGTCGGCATAATAATTTAAATCGTCTTTACTTACAAACTTCGTTGCTCGCAAATCACCGTTTGATGTATCACCACCCTCTGCATTAATATATCTTGCATCAAGGTCAACATAGTTAAACGATGTTGCGATTGAAACATTTGAGTTATGAACAACTGTATCTGTACCAGTAACTGCACCTGTTAATGTAATATCAAAGTTATCAGTTTCAAAGTTTAATTTCTGAGCAGCGGTGTTTGATGTAACAGTTAAACCGCGTTCGATATTACCATTTCTGATAGAGTCTTCAAGTACACCATAGATGGAAGGTACGAAGTCAACAACCGCGTTGGACGATACAGAGAGTGGAATATTAATAAGAGAACGAACACGACCATAAACGTCAAACTCAAAGTTTGGAACCGTGCCTTCAACACCAGCTTCTCTTAATCCTGCGAATGATTGCCATACTGGGTCTAATCCAACTTGAACAACATTATTTCCAGAATCATATGTTTCAATTGTTAATGCGGTTCCAATTTCAAAACTTGGTGTATTCGTTGTATTAAATAAATCCAATACATACGTATTAGCACCTTTCGTTATATGGAAATCTCTATCAAAAGTATTTTCTACATAAAACTTAGTAACTGCATCGGAATTGTTGACAGGCTCCGCTAAACCTGTTATAATTGTATTGCTAACATCGATATTACCAGTGACATTAAATACAAGGTCAGTTGCGGCAGGAGTTGTAATTCGTTGTTGGTTGTCAACCGTAAATGCAGTAATACCTGCAGTGACAAATCTTAATTCATCGTTATCTGCACCAGGACTTGACTCTGCTTCAATAAAGGTATCTTGGTCAACATCTTTAACACCACCTAGAGATGCCCAAGCATTTCCACTATAACCTTCAAATACTCCATCACTTGTATTGAAACGAACCATACCTGCTGTTAAGGTAGATGGTCTGTCCGCAGTAGTACCAACAGGAACTGTGATTGCACCTGTTGTATCAATTACAACAACTTCGGTATCACTATCAATTGTTCTTACATATAATGCATTCCAATTTGAACCTGTAGTACCAAGATTATAAGTAGCATCGTCTTTAGGTAATAAGTCTGATGTAAAGTCAGCAACAACATTAATCGTATCTTGTACTTGGTCACCTAATGTTAGATTACCTGCGATAGTAACATCACCATCAACATCAAGATCACCTGTAAATGTACCTGAACCTGTAACTGCTAATGTTGTTCCGTCCCAAGTAAAATTCGCATCGTCGGATAATAAGCCACTTGGTCCTGCGACAACAACACGATTATCTGTAAGAGAACCAACCGATAATTCATTAGTATCAACGTCGTATGTTAAACCTGCATCACCGAGTAAAGCACCGTTTGCTCCAGCAACAAATACTTGACCTAATGTAACTGTTTCAATTGTTGGTGCTGTTCGGAATTCAGAGGTTGCGTTAACAACCATGTGAGATCCATCAAACTGAATGTTATTATTTGATGATAAAGCACCAGTATCTGATACGAACATCATTGTGTTCGCTTGAAGGTTACCTACCGATAAACTGTCACCTGATAAACCACCTGATGTACTAAAGTCACCATCAACTGTAATACCACCAACGATTGTTAAATTTGTTCCGTCCCAGGCAAGGTTTGCCTGTCCTTCTAATCTTCCGCCTGCTGAAGTATATACAACAGAACCTGGTGCGATCGCAGAAACAGAAGCTGAACCAAATGTTGCTCCACCTGTTGAAAAGTCAAATACTATTTCATCGTTAGGGCCGTACTTTAAATCACCATCTTGGTCAATTTGTAATCTTTGAACACCGGCAGTAAAGAAGTCAAGATCATCAGTATCATCTCCTGGCCCAGTTTCAGCTCGGATGAATGTATCTTTATCAACGTCCTTTACACTACCTGCTAATTCAGACCAATTAGTACCATCATAACCTTCAAATCTACTATCTGAAGTATTATAACGAACCATACCTATAGCAGCGGTTGGTCGGTCTGCGGTTCCACCCACAGGTAGTGTAAGAGCGCCGGTTTCATCAATCGTTACGACACCTGAAGAACTCTTAAGTGTCGGAGTAAATATTCTACGCCATTCTTTAGTAGGCGTACCTAAACTATATGTATCTGATACATCAGGAATTAAGTCAGATGTAAAGTCAGCAACAACATTAATGGTATCAACTTGATTATCACCTAATGTTAAATTACCACCTATAGTAACATTACCTGTAATATCAGTGTCACCATCTACTGTAAATGTTGTTCCGTTAAATGTTAACTTATCACTATCAACAAGTTCTCCATCAACACCTGCGAATACAACTCTGCCTGATGTTAAATCAGTAACATTAACTGAACCTAATGTTGATTGCCCAGGTACTGAAAGTATATCTAAAAATACACCACCCGTTGCTGTAATGGAAACACCATCAAAAGATAGGTTAGCAGAATCAATTAACTCACCGTTTGCACCGGCATACATGATTCGACCTTCTGTCAAATCCGCAATGTTAACACTACCTAAGGTTGCTTGACCTGTACTTACATCCAAATCATCAAGGAATACACCACCAGTAGCAACGATACTTGTACCGTTAAATGTAAGTCCTGCGTTGTCAATTAATTCGCCGTCAGCTCCTGCATATACAATACGACCGGGCGTTAAGTCTTCAACATTTAATGAACCAACTTCTGCTTGACCAGTAACATCAATTCCATTTAAGAATGCGCCATTTTGTGCAATGAATTGATTTGATATAGTAAGGTCGGTAAGACCTTCAATAACTGATGTTGTTTCACCTAGAGTAAGTGAAGTTGTACCGAGAGTAAAATCGGCAGAAGATATGATTGTGGAATTGGCAGTAAAGTTTAATGGATTAAAACTTACATTTTCAAAATCTGTAATATGACCAAATGTATCAATTGAGATATTTTTAGGATACGATAAATTTGGATTTGTTGTGCTGACTGCGTTTGATGTATCAGCATGACCAATGACAACATTAGCGCCTTGGTCGTAAACTGTTTGTGATACTGTAATACCGACCGTGTTCGCGACGGAAACAACGTATTCACCAATAGTGTCAATTCCAAGGACAACACTATCCGGAACGATTTGTGGTTTTCGTTCTGCTGGAGCTACAATAGGAGTGGATTGACCCTGTTTCGGTACAGCCTTAATCGAGCGGCCGCCACCGATTTTGACCTTTATGCTCACGAAACCTCCGTAATAGTTTCGACTACGATTGCTAGACCTTCAACTATTTTGGTTCGTTCTCCTGTTTGTTTTTCCATTACAACATCATATTGATATTTCCCAGGTGCTAGTGAATCAGTTTGTTGGTCAGTAAGTACCAAGGTGATGTCATTGTTTGCGACTTCAATATTAAAGTTGACTGCTGCTGTGGACGAATATACTTTTCTTATGCTGCTATAGAAATTATAAACAGAAATAGTTGCGTCATCATATTCGACACCCTCGTCATTAAACAGGTTCAGCTCGGTCCTGAAGTCCATTCCTTTATCGATGTATATGTTAGCTCTTGATGCCATGGTGATGAAACCTTTTTTAAATTTTTCTATTATTACCTTATTTATAAGATATGGCTACTCAAATGAAAAAGGACATTGTATAAAAATGCCCTTTTTGTTAATCAATTTTGAAATGATCTAGAGCAAATTATACTCCATAATATATTATTTCTTCAGTTGTTCAATCTCAGCTTTAAGTTCTTTGATTGCTTCAATCAGAACAGCTGTAATATTTCCGTATGAGATTGATTTGTATTCTCCATCAATTACTACCTCAGGTAAGAATTCTTCAACTTCCTGTGCAATTAAACCAATTTCCTTTCTGTCATTGTCAATCTTATTATAAGTTACACCTCTCAAATTATCAACTACATCGAGGGCGTGTGTTATTGTTTTAATATTCTCTTTTAATCTTTCGTCAGAGTTTGTTGTGACATTACCTGTTGCTGTAAAATCACCTGTTCCTGTATCAAATGTAAACCTTGTGGTTGTACCTTCACGCATATATAAATCATGGGATGCGTCAAAGTCAATATACATTGCAGTTCCATTATCATAAAACTGAACATCTTCTCCTGTTCCAAAGTATGCCGAACCGCCACCACCGTTTGAGCCGTCTTGGAATACAAGCTTACCAGATGAAACTGTGTTTGTAGCTGTTCCATCGAACGAACCACCACCGCCTGACGGCCATGTTGTAATTGTTGAACCGTTCAGTGTTACTGAACCGTCGATGTTCAAGTTCTCAAGAGTTAATTCATCATCATCCGCGATATAGAAGAAGTTTTGTTGACCGCCTGGGTTTGGAGATGTAGTTCCATATAAAGGTCTTGCACCTGAGCCACCTTGAACCATTGTGACAAACATTGCTGTACCTTGTAATCCAGTTGTATGGATTGAAGCAACATCTACAGAAGCAGCACTACCTGATGGACCCTGTGTACCCTGAACAGATATACCTATAGGTCCTTGAATACCCTGAAGACCTTGTAATCCAGAACCTGTAATACCTGAAATACCTTGTGGACCAAACGGACCTTGAGGACCTTGGAAACCATTTGCACCTTGAGCACCAGGAGAACCTGTTGTACCTTGAGCACCCGCTCCAGCAGGACCTTGTGGACCAAGAGGTCCTTGGTCACCTTCATCACCAGTTATTCCTTGTGGACCAGCAGGACCAGTTGAACCTTGAGCACCTTCACTTCCGGAAAGACCAGCTTCACCTTGTGGACCAGCAGGACCTTGAGCACCATCTGCACCAGCACCTACAGGACCCTGTATTCCATCTTCACCTTGAGTACCTTGTGGACCGATAATACCTTGAGTACCTTGACCACCGCCGTCACCAGACGGACCTTGGAAACCTTGTGGGCCAATAGGACCCTGTGCGCCTTGTTCTCCAGCTCCATCATTACCCTGAACACCTTGATAACCACTATAACCTTGAGTACCCTGAACACCTTCTCCACCCGGATCTCCTGGGCCACCTTGAATACCCTGAATACCTTGAGGTCCTTGAATACCTGGAGCACCTGTTCCTGGAGGTCCTTGAACACCTTGGAAACCTTGAACACCTTGTAAGCCTTGAGTACCAGGTGCGGATTGTCCTTGAATACCAATAAGTCCTTGAATACCTTGGAAACCAGTATCACCTTGAGCTCCTTGACCACCTGTCCCAGGAACACCTTGGAAACCTTGAGTACCTTGGAAACCAGCAGGACCCTGAATACCACTTCCATCAAATCCTTGAATACCTTGGAAACCATCAGTACCTTGTGGTCCTTGGAAACCTTGAGTACCTGCTCCTGTGATACCTGATATACCTTGAACACCCTGAACACCTTGTGTACCAGTTCCATCAGCACCCTGAGGTCCTTGAATACCTTGAAGTCCTTGCGAACCAGAACCATCAGTACCTTGTATACCTTGAGGACCAGTAGGACCAGGCTGACCGTCTAAACCAGCAACACCTTGAGTACCTGCTCCGCCATCTGTACCTTGTGGTCCTTGTACACCTTGCGTACCTTGACCACCAATTCCTCCGGCACCTGCGATACCTTGAGCACCGTCATTACCTTGAATACCTTGAACACCCTGTGCTCCAGAACCGCCAGGTCCTTGGAAACCTAAGTCACCTTGAAGTCCGACAGCACCTTGGGGTCCCTGAGCCCCTATATTACCATCATTACCTTGTAGTCCTTGAGGACCTTGGGGACCTTGAATACCAGGACCGCCTGTAGCACCCTGAGCACCCGCGCCAGTTTGACCTTGTAAACCTTGTAAACCTTGAATACCTGTTGTGCCTTGAACACCCTGTGGACCAGTTGCACCTGTTGCACCTGCATCACCAGTTCTTGCGAATGTAATTGTAATATCTTCGCCGTCAGCGAATGTACCATTACCACTTACATAAGCACAAGTAACATTGAAATATCCACTTAACTCTGCAAGAGCCGATATTGAGAAAATTACAAATATCTCTGGTTGTGATTTCTTTGTAATTTTGAAATGACCTTTAAGAGGACTTGTAGAGTCATCAATCGTTCTTAAGAAAGGTTGAATATCAATAAAGTTATCATCTCTGTCATCAATGTACATTGATGTAGCTGAAGAATAAGTACCGTTATTTAATTTAATCCAACCGTTACCACCAGGATCGTTATTTAAAGTACTTGAGTCAAAAGTGTAATCAAATGTAATTCCACCAAATGAACCTTCAGCACCTTGTAAACCTAATGTACCTTGTAGTCCTTGAGGACCTTGTACACCAGCACCTACTAAACCTTGTAATCCTTGGAACCCTTGAAGACCTGTTGCTCCTTGAATACCAGCAGGACCTCTTGGAATAAATGTAATTAATGTAGCAGGACCGTGAACTGCGTTAACTTGTGTTTGCCAACTTGATACATTACCGTCAACATAGTTAACATCAAAGAAACCGTAATTCTTAGCACCAGAATCCCAAGTCCAATCTGTAATTTCATAAACCATCCAATGGTGACCAGCAGGGCCAGCACCATCATCATAATTACCTTCTTGTATTTTTAGATAACCTTTAACTGCACCTGGTTGCGCATCGATGAAATCTAAGAAAGCATCAATCTCTTGTGTATATTGGTCAGCAGGAATATCATCAAGTGTAATTAATGTAGCACTTGCTGGGTTAGCATTATTAAGTTTCCAATTATTTGTACCTGGGTCTGTACCTCCAACAATATTATTTGTGAAGTTCCATATCCATGTTAAGCCACCGTATTGACCTTGTTCACCTTAAACCTTGAAGACCTTGTAAACCAGTTGTACCTTGCGTACCTTGAATACCAGTAGTCCCTATAGGACCTTGTAATCCTTGTAGACCCTGTAAACCTTGAAGACCTTGTAATCCTTGAATACCTTGGGAACCTTGAATAGATTCGCCTTGTATACCCTGTAAACCTTGAAGACCTTGAATACCTGTCGTACCTTGCTGCCCTTGAACACCTTGAGTACCCTGTGGACCAAAGTCACCTTGAATACCCTGTGATCCTTGTAAACCTTGAATACCTTGTTGACCGTTAGGAATAAAGTTGATGATAGTTGTATTACCATAAGTAGGTACAACACCTGTCGTCCAACTTGAACCTGGGCTTGCGTCGGTTCCACCTAAATTAGAAGCAGCAACGAAAGTAATATCAAAATGACCCCAATCTGCTCCTGTACCTGTTGGTGACCAAGTCCAGTTTGTAAAGTTATAAATTAAGAATTCGTAATCATCTGAACTTGTATCTTTATATGTTCTTACAAAAATTTGACCTTTAGGTTGAGATGTTAAACCATCTAAGAAGTCAAATAAACCATCTACTCTTCTTCCTGTATTTGTAAGATCATCAATATAAAGTTTATCCGCTGATGTTACATCTGCGTTATTTAATAACCATTGATTTAATCCTGGGAACCCTTCAGTCGTTGAAGAATTATAATCCCAGTCAAATGTTAATCCACCACTGAAACCGATATATCCTTGAAGACCATCGTTACCTTGTAATCCCTGTAAACCTATTTCGCCTTGTAATCCTTGAACACCTTGTGGGCCTTGTAAACCTTGAAGACCCTGCGTTCCTTGAGGACCTTGTAAACCCTGAATACCTTGAGGACCTAAACTACCCTGAATACCTGTGAAGCCTTGAATACCATTAACACCTTGTATTCCTTGAGTACCTAAATCGCCTGCCCTTGTAAATGAAATGATACAAGCAGGATTTGCAGTTAAATCTGAAACGGTAGCGGTTGATGTGACATAGTTAATAAAGAGCGTATGCCAACCTGTGTTGTCTGTAATATTTGTTATTTCATATGTGATAAACTTTTGATTATCAGCAATGTTTGTAATTTGTATGAATCCTTTTACAGGTCCTGTGACCTCGTTAATAGAATCATATAGTGCTTCTATGTTTGCACCATTCTTGGCAATATTGTTTATGAATAAAGCTGATGCTGATGTTTCGTTTGCATTATTGATTTCAAAAGTATTTGCACCTGGGTTAGAAGCAACAACTCCAGTATCAAAATCAAACTCAAATGATACTCCGCCGTATGAACCACTAAATCCTTGAAGACCTACATCACCTTGAATACCTGTTGTGCCTTGAACACCTTGAGGTCCTGAACGTCCTTGTGTTCCTTGGAAACCTAAGTCACCTTGAATACCTGTCGTACCCTGAACACCTTGTGGACCACGTCTTCCTTGAATACCTTGGAAACCTAATAGACCTTGAACACCTTGGAAACCTTGAACTCCGCGTTCACCTTGGAAACCACGGAATCCTCTTTCACCCTGAATACCTTCATTACCTAATGTTCCTTGAACACCCTGAACACCTTGAACTCCTTGGAAACCTTGAACACCACGGAAGCCGCCAATATTAACCCAATTGGTGCCATCGTAAATCCATAGAGTATCATCAGATTGGTCAATTACACCTTCACCGATGTTTGCTGATGGGAATGCTGTATTTAAACTAGATTGGTCACCTGGTCCTACAATAGAACCAATGATTGTAAATCCTGGACCGTAATCACCTTGAACACCTTGGTTTCCTTGAAGACCCTGCGTTCCTTGTGTACCTTGTGGTCCTGTGCCGAGTGGCAGCCAAGCAGTACCGTCGGAGTATCTTAACTCCCCGTTATCAGCATAAATTACCGCTCCTTCAAAAGGTACTGGGTCAAGCTGAACCGGAAAAGTTTGAGGTACGCCGTGACCGACTACCTGCCCTTTTCCTGATAATGTTCCAAATCTGCTGGCCATCTAGTTTATTTCCTTAAAAATCAGTTTTATTAATAATATATTTATATGTATTAAACAACATCGTCTTCTTCTGATTGACCTAAAGTAAATGATAATGTACTATGTATTGCTAAATCAGCATCGGCTTTCGCCTCAAGTATATCACCTGACTTTAAAAACTGTCCATTCAGAGGAATTGGGATTGTGTCATATGCAGGTACTGGTAAATTACGAATAATGTAATAACTAACATTATCATCGTAACGATATACCTGTACATCGCATCTCACTGTCGATGCTGTCGTATTACATAATACTAAAGGTGAAATAACTTCACCCACACCTGGCTCAACAGTTGTAGACCCACCGAATACTAGTTCAGGAACTTCATAATTTGGTACGTTTATGAGTTCCTGCCAGTTAGTCGATAGGACAAGATTCTTGGCAACTGGTTTTGCGTCAGGTGCCTGAGAAGTTTGTATAGTTGTAATTGGCATTTTATTTTATTCCTATCTTATGTTAAACTACTGCCCTACTGTTCGAAGCACGTCTTGCGAGCTTTCTTACAGAGGAAGTAAATGGTCGGCCTTCAATACGACCTGTTCTACCGTTAATTCTTAGTCCTCTTGCGAAGTACTGGTTATTCAATTCATCAGCACCTGACCATCGGATTCTACCGCCATCTTCATTCAGTACCGAGGCAATCGCTGATATAGCAGCACCTAAGTTTCTGAAGTTTAGAGGTAATGCATTTCTGTTAACACCTGCTGAAGCACCGTTAAACTGGTGAGCAATGGATTCAACCAATGATCCGAATACCAATGTATTAGGTCTCAGGATATTATCCTTCAAGCAATCGTCAAATAATCCTTCAATCATCAGACTGTGGTCTGAGTCAGGAGATAAATTATTTACAATGTATGTTCTCATTCTGTCCCATGAGCCAACAAATGCATCTAATAGGTCAGTATTGTTTGCTCCTGCATTTACGAACTGAATACCATTCCAATAATATATATCACCGGCATAGTAATTAGTTGCATAATCAGTCGCAACAATATATGCCCAGTTTGGTTTCATTCCTGTAAGACTTCCTAAATCAGCAACATCATTAACTGAACCTTTATACTTCAATCCTAATGTTGGATCCGAAGGATTAAATACTGGGAATACATGAGTTCCGTCGTAATTGAAGAATGAAGCGGTATATGTTCTTACTGCATTCTGATTACCGTTTGTTGTATAACTTGGAACAGGTACTTGAAGATCTTCATATTTGAAATCATTCTGAATAGCGGTTAACAAGTTTCTTGCATCACGTCTTGTTAGATTAATATCAATGAAGTCGTAAGCAGCATTTACAAATCTTACAGTATCTTTCTGTAATTGTTTTCTTCTTTGCTCAATAATATTTTGTGCATTTGTAAATACAGCATCACTGTATGTATAATCAGGCTCTTCCTTAACAGGTAAGTACTTGGTATCGTTATATAATTGTGTCTTATAGAAGATATTTGCTAACTTTTCAACTTTCAGACTTTCAACAGAAGTTCCTACTTCACCAATTGTTGTTTGTCCTTTATATTCACCTAATACGATATCTTTACAAATTCTACCTAATTGACGATATGCCTTCGCAGTAGGTATTCTTTGGTCTTCAGGTAAACGATATACTGAATTCCAGAAGTAGAAGTCCGCGTTCCAACGCGAAGCAGTATTACCACCGAAGTTCAAGTCGAAGCTGAATGCATCAAGTAAGTATCCTGTATCTCTTCTACATTTTGCTTTACTGTAATCAAGAACGTTGAAGTTTGTATTAATATGATTCGTTACATCAGAAGCAAGTTCTTCTGTATTATCAACAATAGTTTGAGCAGCAGTTGTTAATTCTGCAGGTACCCAAGAAGCTGTGAACTCAGGTCCAGGTAACTCATCTACATCGTTGGCTCTAATTACATCTTCAACATATTCAATTAACTTATGAACTCTATCACCTTCAGCAGTTGTTGCCGCAGTATGAGTAGTTGTATCTTGAGGCATTAATGTATATGTACTTGCGTTCGTTACGGCAACACCTTCAACAACTTGCTTAGCAGCATCACCTAAGAATTCATAAATGTCAGCAGTTGCTATTCTTGCATCTACAGGAAGTACTGATACTCCATTCTCGAAGTAAATTCCTGCTGATTGACGCATAGCAAAGTTTGTGTCATGTTGAACATCGTGCATAGCGGAATCAATTAAGTATCCGATATCTCTTCTACATTTTGCATCTCTGAAACTTAAACCGTTATGTGTTGTTGTAAGATAACTAATAACTGCTTCAGAATATACATCTGATTGACTTTCAACTAATTCCTTAGAAGTAATATAGTTAGCACCCATCCAAGTTTGGTCAACATCAATGCGATCTGGGATTGTATTTCTAACTTCAACATTATCATCAACCGCATTCGCAATAATTTCAACAAGTTTTCTTGCTGCGATAGAAGTATCAGGGTTTGCACCATGTACTGCCATATCTTGAGCTTCAACTGATTGATAAGAATGTATTCCGTTCCAATAATCGTATTGAGTTAAAATATCACCTGTGTAATATTTCTTAACTCTTGGGAATAAAGTTGTTGTAATAGATTTAGCACCTACGACATGTTCAATGATTTTTGCCATGTGTAAGAATGCATCTCTTGTTCCCATTCTTTGTTCAATTTGTAATCCAGTGTTAACAGCATTCTCAAAATACATTCCTGCAGTTTGAACTGTTGCTGCGTTTCCACCATATTGAATATCGTGTGCAACTGCATCGATGATATAACCTGTATCTCTTCGACATTTTGTTTCACTGTATGGAAGTATCTCAAAGTATGTAGCAAGATGTCCTAGAACACCAGATTGAACTGTTGGGATAACACCTTGTACTTGAGCAAATGCTGTTGAATTTACGGCGTTAAATGAAGTTGCATCAGGTAACTCTTGAGCAGGATTAAGTAAAGTAGTATTGTTCTCAATTGAACCTGCTACGATATCAAATAATCCTTCTACTGAAGCCGATATACCTGCTCCTGCACCACCTGCTGTCCTATCTTGTGTTTCACCGTTACCTGCAGATTTTAATCCACCGATGTCTTGGTCTAAACAAATTAACTCAGCACAATCACCTAAATGTTTAAATGCATCTGCTGTAGGTTGTCTTTGTTCTTCAGGTAATTGAATGACCGCATTCTCAAAGTATAGTTTTGCATCATTAAGAGTAGCAAAGTTTCCACCGAACTGAGCATCATGAGAAACAGCATCAATTAAGTATCCTGTATCTCTTTCACATTTAGCAACATCATAAGTTAATGATGGACGATTTGCTGCAAGCCATGCTGTCATTTCAGCAATAAGGAATGTTCTGTTATTTTGTAACTGAGACCTTGCATTAAGTCGGTTAAAGCTTGGTGCAACACTTGTATAGTCAATTGTATCAGCGGCTGCTCTACCATTTGTCATAACATCAATGATTTCAGCAAATGCTTCATTTACTTTTGTTTTCATTGTGCTGTCAGTGACAGCAGCAACTGCTAAACCTTGAGCATATTTAATTGCTGATACTGTTTCAGTTAACTGTTCGTTAATTACCGCATCAGCACCAACTGTTCCTATTCTATATGCAACACCGTTAAATACTGCATTATAGTTTGAACCAGTCAATACATCAACTGCTACAGCATCAAGAAGGAATCCGATATCTCTTTTACACTTATCACCGTCAAATACATAGTAACGATCTTTGAGATAACCTTGTACTTCTTCGATAATAAAGTCTCTGTTTCTTTGTAATTGTTTTCTTGCTAATGTTCTGTTAGGGTCAAACGAAGCCTTCGTTAATGTTGGCAGTTCATCTTTTTCAATATTTGTATCGTCAATCAGATTAGCAACAGTCGCAATTAAATCATGTACCGCAGTACCTGTTGTTGCATCAGCCGCAGTTCCATCGACATCCTGATATGGACCTTCACTAATTGAATCCGCAAGAGCAGATACAAATGTATGAGGATATTGACCAGAACCACCTGTTCCTACATTCATTGTAATTGTTGTCGCACCAGTATCAGTAAGTGTTATTGCTTTCTGATAATAAGGATGATGTGGTTGTGGTGAAGTATGGTTGGCAGCACCACTTCCCATATTACAACTAAATGTAATTCCGTTTGGTTTCAGATATATCGTATCACCTTTTACAAGATTGTGAGCACCGATAGTTGCCACGAAGACTCCAGTTGCCGGGTCATAAGTAGCAGTACTTGGAGTATAACTTGTATATGTTGAAGTATGAGCAACTTCTTTAACAATCTTTTCTGCCATATCAGCAAGATGATTAAATGCTTCTCTTGTTGGTTCACGCTGTTCGTAAGGCAATACATTGATTGCTTCTCTTAAACCTGAAACGTTAGCAGTATCATTATAATCAGATAATGTTCTAAATTGACCTTTTACTTCAACTGGTAAAACGTTAGTTGAACGTAACTGTTCGTAATCGGCTGACTCAGAATTGAATCGTTTGAAGTAATACTCAAATATTTCTAATGTATTTTCATTACCGCCGTATTCAATATCTCTTGATACTGCGTCAACGATAAGACCGATATCACGTTCACAAACTGCTTTACTGAATGGTAATCCGTTATGTTCATCTTTAAGATATTTAATAACACTTTCTTGAAGATTTTCTGTTAAACCATCAATTGCATTTACTGCAGCAATCATTGCGGTTTCAACTTCACCTTCGTTCAATGTAGGTAATGATTTTAAATCATCGTCTCTAATAATTTGCGTTGTGACATTAACACCGTTGCGTATTGCATTCGCAATTTCAATTCCTGCATCACTTGCGATAGCAGTAAATACTTCACCGTTTCCTGTTGTTGGAGTTACAGTTTCTTGCCTTGCTATTTTATAACAAACTTCTGCGAGGTGTTCCCATGTTTTAGCAGTAGGTAATTTTTGGTCTTCAGGTAATACACTGATTGCATTTTCGTAATACAATCTTGCGAAGTTAATCGCAGCTGCATTAGAACCAAATCTTACATCCCATACAATTGCATCTACAAGATAACCAGTATCTCTTTCACATTTAGCAACATTGTATGATACTGCTGGGAAGTTTTGAGCAATGTAAGCTGTAACTTCTTTTTGTAAGAATGTTCTGTTTGTAATTAAAGCGTTAGTTGCATCAACTCCATTAGGAACGGCTGCAGCAGAACCATAACCTAGAACATTAGCATTACCTGAACCATTTTGCATAATATCAATAATTTCATCAAACGCAGCGTTAGCTCTTGTTAATGCAGTTCCTGTGACATTTACATCAGCGGCAACTTTTGCTTTCATATAATTGATAGCAGCAACTGTTTCAGTTAACTGTTCTGTTATAACTTCGTTAGAACCTTTTGTTCCTATTTGATAACCTAGTCCTGTAAATACAGTATGATAATTAGAACCTGTAGCAACATCACGTCTTACAGCATCAAGAATATATCCTGTATCTCTTGAACATTTGTTTCCGTCAAATACAAAGTAATTTGATTCTAAGTAAGATGAAACTTCCTTAGCCAAGAATTCTTTGTTTTTCTGTAATTGTTCTCTTGCGTATTGACCTTGAGAATTGTAAGTAACTTTAGATACCGCATCCTTAATTACTGATACAAATGTATGAGCTCCACCTGAAGATGCAGCAAGTTGAACAGTAATATCATCACCAGCAACATTTGTGATTGCCATTGGAGTTCTGTAATTACTATCACCTTTTCTTGGATACGAATGTTCAGTTGCGTTACTATCTTGAGCACAAGTATAAGTAAATGAATACGGAGCAAACTCAATATAATCATTTGTTGTTAAATCATGACCTGGGATTGTAATTACACTGATTCCTGTGACAGGATCGTATGTAGCAGTTGTTGGAGTATAATGAGATACATAAGATGCTGGGTCAGTAAATACTAACGCATCAGAATCAATTGCACCTTGTGTTGCTCTAACAAATGTATGAGCACCTCCAGTACCTGTTCCAATGTTCATTGTAATTGTATCAGTAGTTACTGAATCCAATTTAACAGGTGTTCTGTATGCAGGATGGTGTGATTGAGGAGCAGCATGTTCAGTAACATTACCGTCTAAGTCGCATGTAAAGATAACCGAATTAGGTTTAATCATTACATAATCACCAGCTTCTAAATTGTGTTTTCCAATTGAAGCAACAAAGACTCCGGTCGCAGGATCGTATGTTGCGTCATAAGGTGTATATGTTGAAATATGTTTAGCAGTTTTAATATTTCCTGCTGTAGCAGATACGAATGTATGAACAGAAGTATCAGTTGAAGTACCTACATTAACAGTAAATGTTGTTGCTGTTGTTGCTGCGACTACAACTGGTTTCTTATAAGCAGGATGTTGTCTTTCACCTTTGATTGCGTTTGTGATAGCAGATACAAATGTATGTACTCCACCGCCGTTAGCAACTGCACCAACATTACATCCAATTACATTTCCTTCAACTGAAGTTAATTTAACTTTCTTGTCCCAGAAAGGATGATGTGGTTCAGGAGCAGAATGTTCAGTAACATTACCATCAAGTTCACAAGTAAATGTAATACCTCTTGGAGCAAATTCAATTTCATCTCCAACTTTTAATTTATGAGGTCCGATGTTAGCAGTAAATTCTCCAGTTTCAGGTACATAAGTAGCAGTACTTGGAGTAAAGCTTGTAATTGTTGTCGTTGGGTAAGTATGTTGTGTTGCATTACCATCAGTTGCACAAGTAAATGTCATACTGTCAGCTGCAATCATTACTTCGTCACCGACTTGTAAATCGTGAGCACCGATTGTAATTTCAGTTAATCCTGTCACTGGGTCATAATTAGCAGAAGATGTATCGTATGTTTTATTTGCACTATTTAAAATACTAATGATTTTATCGAATGCTTCATCTGAACGATGTTCTGATGCCTTATCAGAAATACCAATCACATGACTGATTGCATTTGTTAGGGCTGATACAAATGTATGATCGTTAGTACCGCCTGTTCCTACATAACATACAATAGTTGTAGGTGTAACTGAGTGAACAGGGCAAGGATGATTATAGAAAGGATGTCCTGGATTTGTAACTGCATCGTTTGTAGGTCCGCTTCCTGTATCACAACTAAATGTAATACCATCTTCAAGGAACCTTACATAATCACCTGGTTGTAAACTATGTCTACCAATAGTTGCCTCAAATCTTCCAGTTACTGGGTCGTAAGTAGCATCGGTCGGAGTAAATTGAGAACCAATCTCATCAGTATTTACTCTTGTTTTTAATTCGTTAATTGCTCCAGTTGTTTCTACCAACTGTTCGTTAATTACATTGTCTGCAAGAGTAGTACCTGAACGATAAGCAATACCTGTCTGATATGCATTATAGTTTGAACCTGTTAGGATGTCTCTTTCAACCGCAGGTAAAATATAATCTTGAATATCTCTACGGCACTTGTTAGAATCATATCTGAAATAGTTATTATCAATATATCCTAATACTAAGTCTTGTAAGAATTCTCTGTTTGCTTCGAGTTGTTTTCTTGCGTTTCTCTTATCAGCAGGAATAGACGATGAATCACTCCATGCAATTGCTGAACCAAGAACTGATACAGAATTAGGTAATGCTTCAACAAATTTGTGTACATCAACAATTGCTGACTTACCAACATTAACTGTAATCTTGGTTTCGTTTGCGCCAATAATTTCAACCGGAGTACCTGCAGCTGGGTCAGAAGCTCGAGGATATCCTGTTCTTGTTTTATAATTATCTCGGTCACAAGTAAATATGAGTCCACCAGTTTTTAGAAGTACATATCTTCCAACTGTTAATCCGTGGCCTGTGCCGAGTGTGATAACTGATTTCCCAGTTTCTGGGTCATAAGTAGCGGCAGTAGGTGTAAACTGTTTTCCTTTATTTTCAAGGATAGATAAGATTTCATCAAAAGCTGCATCGGTTTTCGCAGAAGCAGTATATGAATCTCCATCAAGTAATTCGTTTGTTTGGTCCTTTAATCTGCGATATGCTTCAACCGTTTCGTTGTTCTGATTTTCAATAACAGTTTTAGCTGCAGCCATGTAATAAGCACGACCTGCAGTGACAGCATTATAGTTTGTGTCAAATTGCATATCGTTTTTAACAGCAGGTAGAATATAGTCAGATACATCACGTCGACAAGCTTTACTATCGTAAGCATAGAATTCATCGTTGTTTTCTATCCAATCAATTAACTCTCCAGTAATAAACTCTCGGTTATCTTGTATGAGGTTTCTGGCAGCTGTTCGAGGTACTGAAGTATCTTTCCATATAATCGGGTTGATATTTTCTTCACCGTATTCAAGGACATTTAAAAGTTCCCCAAAGGATGCTTCAACACGTTCGTTAACTTTAGAATTACCCGTTACAAAGATTTCTTTTGTTCTATCTCTTAGGTATTCTAATGCACCTTTTGTTTCTTCAAGCTGTTCGCCTGGTACAACATAACTGATAGGAGACCTATATGTAATTCCACCAAGTCTTCCCCAATAGTTCGTATCAAGAGCAACGTCATATCCTGTACCATCAAGTACGATACCTGAATCTCTCAAACATTTTTCTGAATCGTATGCCTGATAACCTAATCCACCATTTGCTGTATTGGCAGTTAAATACTCAACAACATCATCAATGATATCATCAGCATTATTATCAACCGTATCAGCGAATGCAGTATTACCAATAATTGTTGCTGTTGTTGATTTTGGAGCAAAGAAGTTTGTAGTTCCTTTTGCTCGCATTGAGATATCACCGAACTGAGTACCTGAGTTGTTCAGCGTCATCTGACCACCGTTCAGAGCATAGAATGCGCAACGAACAAAGATGGACAATGAACCAATACCGTTAACACCAGCACCGTCTCTTGCTACATAACCGATACCGTTTTGTGAACGAGGCGTGAAACCAAAACATAATACATATGTATATAATGAATCGGTATCAAGTACTCTTCTATCTGCAAGTACACAACCACCGCCTCGACCAACCTCTCTGTTAGGGAAGTCGTCAATTCCGATTTCTTGAATAACAGCAGTACCACCAGATTCAGCAGTAATTGTATCTCCTACAGCGAATCCTTGATTGTTCTTTAAATTTCTAACGTGTATTTTACTATCTGAAGCAATTTCAGAAATATAAGATACATAACCAACTCCACCTGATGAGAATACAATTTCATCATCAATCGCAAACTTGGTAGTATCTGAAATATTAGTTAAAGTAAATTCTCTACCTAAGTCAGCAAGAGTACCTTTTGAGTTATAAGGATTAAGAGGTGGTTCAACATCAGCACGTAAGAAGTTTGATAACTGTGAACTATCTCTTAAG
>Ga0070754_10000844_pt1 | contig 26567 bp, 22 predicted proteins | sample VirMetDEL_Sep_01_FD_75181 | JGI IMG/M metagenome (GOLD analysis project Ga0070754, IMG submission 75181) | Aqueous microbial communities from the Delaware River and Bay under freshwater to marine salinity gradient to study organic matter... | ecosystem: Environmental > Aquatic > Marine >...
GCGGCGCTGGGGTAGACTCGGCAGTCCCCTCCAAGCCCGAACGCCTGCGAAATCGCCATGCTCGAACAGTACGTGAAGAAAATCCTCACCTCGCGCGTCTACGACGTCGCGGTGGAAACCCCGCTGCAACCCGCCCGTCAGCTCAGTGAGCGGCTGGGCAACCAGATTCTGCTCAAGCGCGAGGATCTGCAGCCGGTGTACTCGTTCAAGATTCGCGGCGCCTATAACAAGCTGGCATAGCTCTCGCCCGAGGAACTGGCACGCGGCGTGGTGACGGCCTCGGCCGGCAACCATGCGCAGGGCCTGGCCCTGGCGGCCAAGCACCTGGGGGTGAAGGCGACCATCGTCATGCCACGCACCACGCCGGAGCTGAAGGTGCAGGGCGTGCGTTCGCGCGGCGGCAAGGCCGTGCTGCATGGCGACGCCTTCCCCGAGGCGCTGGCGCATTCGCTGAAACTGGTGGAAGAGAAGGGCTATACCTACATCCACCCGTATGACGATCCGCTGGTGATCGCCGGGCAAGGCACGGTGGCCATGGAGGTGCTGCGTCAGCACCAGGGGCGCATCGACGCCATCTTCGTGCCGGTCGGTGGCGGCGGCCTGATCGCCGGCATCGCCGCCTACGTGAAGTACCTGCGCCCGGAGATCAAGGTGATCGGCGTCGAGCCGGACGACTCCAACTGCCTGCAGCAGGCGCTGGCGGCCGGCGAGCGCGTGGTACTGCCGACTGTCGGGCTGTTCGCCGATGGCGTGGCGGTGGCGCAGATCGGCCAGCACACCTTCGACATCTGCAAGCATCACGTCGACGAGGTGATCACCGTCAGCACCGATGAAATCTGTGCGGCGATCAAGGACATCTACGACGACACCCGCTCGATCACCGAGCCGGCCGGCGCGCTGGCCGTGGCCGGGATCAAGAAGTACGTCGAGCGCCAGGGCGTCACCGGCGAGGTGCTGGTGGGCATCGACTCTGGTGCCAACGTCAATTTCGACCGCCTGCGCCACGTCGCCGAGCGCGCCGAACTGGGCGAGAAGCGCGAGGCGATCATCGCCGTGACCATTCCCGAGCAGCCGGGCAGCTTCAAGGCCTTCTGCGAGGCGGTGGGCAAACGCCAGATCACCGAGTTCAACTACCGCTATCACACCGGCAGCGAGGCGCACATCTTCGTCGGCGTGCAGACCCACCCGGAGAACGACCCGCGCCAGGCGCTGGTCGAGGGCTTGCGCGCGCAGGGCTTCCCGGTGCTGGATCTGACCGACAACGAGCTGGCCAAACTGCATACCCGTCATATGGTCGGTGGTCATGCTGCCGGCGTCGGCGACGAGGTGGTGCTGCGTTTCGAGTTCCCCGAGCGCCCTGGTGCGCTGTTCAACTTCCTGCAGAAACTGGGCGGGCGCTGGAACATCTCGATGTTCCACTATCGCAACCATGGCGCCGCCGATGGTCGCGTGCTGGCCGCGCTGCAGGTGCCGAGCGATGAGCGCCATCTGGTGCCGGCGGCGCTGGACGCCATTGGTTATCCCTACTGGGATGAAAGCGAAAACCCGGCATACCGCCTGTTTCTCGGCTGAACAAGGATTCCGTGATGGAACACTATCTGCTGGTTCGTATTCTTCACAGCGCACCGGGCGTGTTGCTGCTGCTCGGGCTGATCGCCCATGGCGTCATGCTGTTCAAGGCGCAACGCAGTGGTGATGGCGCGGTATTGGCGCGCAAGCTGCGCGTGACCCTGCTGTTCAGCTTGCCGGCATTCGCGGTGCTGGCGCTGAGCCTGCCGATCACCGGGTACTGGCTGGTGGATACCGTGGGTTGGCCGCTGGGGCAGACCTGGCTGCTGCTGGGCAGCATTCTTTATGGCGTGATGATGTTGCTCGGCCTGCTGCTTGCCGGGCGCCTGGCGGTCTGGCGGGCGCTGGGCGATACGCCGGCTCCGCTGGCGCTGAAACGCCTGTGTCTGATCTACGCCGGGCTGATTCTGCTGCTGTTGATCGCCATCATGGCGATGATGGGCGCCAAGCCGGCTTGATGCTCGGGTGGGCACGGTGCTGGCCTTCTTCGCGGATAAATCCGCTCCTACCGAGCGTGTGCCCAGGCCGGCTCGGTGCCGGGGCGGCTCTTTTGTAGGAGCGAATTTATTCGCGATTCTGGCGGGCATGGGGCTTGCGCCCATCGCGGATAAATCCGCTCCTACACGTCCGTGTACCCAGGCCGGTTCAGCGCAGCGAAATCACCGGCCAGCCACGCTCGATGGCGGTGGCGCGCAGTACATCGTCCGGGTCCACTGCCACTGGGTTGGCCACGGCTTCCAGTAGCGGCAGATCGTTGCGCGAGTCGCTATAGAAGTAGGCGTCGTCCAGGGTATATCCCGTCTCGTCCAACCACTCGCTCAGGCGCGTCACCTTGCCGCCCTGGTAGCAGGGTGTGCCGCTTATCTGCCCGGTATAGCGGCCGTCCTGCATGCCACACTCGGTGGCGATCAGCGTTTCCACGCCCAGGCGCTCGGCGATCGGCGCGGTGACGAAGCGGTTGGTGGCGGTGATGATCACCAGCTTGTCGCCCGCCGCGCGGTGTTCGGCCAGCAGTGCCTCGCCCTTGGCCAGGATGATCGGCTCGATTACCTCGGCCATGAACTCGCGGTGCCATTGCGCCAGCTGCGCCATGTCGCTGCGGCCGAGAATGGCCTGGCTGAAGTTCTGGTAGGCCACTACGTCCAGCTTGCCAGCGCAGTAGTCGGCGTAGAAGGCGTCGTTGCGCGCCAGGTACTCGGCCGCATCGACCAGGCCGCGCTGGCAGACGAATTCGCCCCAGCTGTGGTCGCTGTCGCCGGCCAGCAGGGTATTGTCGAGATCGAAAAGGGCCAAGCGCACGGTTCTGTACCTGTTTTGCAAAAGGGGGAGGGGCGCCAGAATAGCCGCTTTGGTGGGGCTTTCAAACTGCGCCTAAACCCGCGTTGCTGCTGTCGCCGGCTTTGTGGAACAATGCCGGAACTTGCGTGTACGAGGTTGCTTGCCGTGATCGATTCTGATGGTTTCCGCCCGAATGTCGGCATCATCCTGACCAATGATGACGGCCAGGTGCTCTGGGCCAGGCGTATCAACCAGGATGCTTGGCAGTTTCCCCAGGGTGGCATCAATGATCGTGAATCGCCGGAAGAGGCGCTTTACCGTGAACTGAATGAAGAGGTTGGGCTCGAAGAGCAGGATGTGAAGATCCTTGCCTGCACTCGGGGCTGGTTGCGTTATCGTTTGCCGCAACGTCTGGTGCGTACGCACAGCCAGCCGCTGTGCATCGGGCAGAAGCAGAAGTGGTTTCTGCTGCGTCTGACCGGAGCCGAAGACCGCGTACGCATGGACCTGACCGGCAAGCCGGAGTTCGATGGCTGGCGCTGGGTCAGCTACTGGTACCCGCTGGGTCAGGTCGTCACATTCAAGCGCGAGGTCTATCGCCGCGCGCTCAAGGAACTCGCCCCGCGCCTTGTAGTGCGCGACTGATACGGACCCCAATCGAGCATGCTCAATACGCTGCGCAAGATCGTCCAGGAAGTAAACGCCGCCAAGGATCTCAAGGCGGCGCTGTCGATCATTGTGCAGCGGGTCAAGGAAGCCATGGGCAGCCAGGTCTGCTCGGTCTACCTGCTTGATCCGGAGTCCAACCGTTTCGTGCTGATGGCCACCGACGGCCTCAACAAGCGCTCCATCGGCAAGGTCAGCATGGCCCCCAGCGAAGGTCTGGTCGGTCTGGTCGGTAGCCGCGAAGAGCCGCTGAACCTCGAAGACGCCGCCAGTCATCCCCGCTACCGCTACTTCGCCGAGACCGGTGAGGAGCGCTACGCCTCCTTCCTCGGTGCGCCGATCATCCACCACCGTCGGGTGATGGGCGTTCTGGTCGTGCAGCAGAAGGAGCGCCGCCAGTTCGACGAGGGCGAGGAAGCCTTTCTGGTCACCATGAGCGCGCAGCTCGCCGGCGTCATTGCCCATGCCGAGGCCACCGGCTCGATCCGGGGCCTGGGGCGCCAGGGCAAGGGTGTACAGGAGGCCAAGTTCGTCGGCGTGCCGGGTGCGCCGGGGGCAGCGCTCGGTACCGCTGTCGTGGTGCTGCCCCCGGCCGATCTCAATGTAGTTCCAGACCGTAGCGTCGACGACATCGCCGCTGAGCTGGAACTGTTCGACAAGGCGCTTGGCTGGGTGCGCGAGGACATGCAGGAGCTGTCCGAGAAGCTCGCCACCCAACTGCGCAAGGAAGAGCGCGCGCTGTTCGACGTATACCTGATGATGCTCGAGGATGCCGCGCTGGGTAACGAGGTGCGCAAGGTCATCCGCACCGGCCAGTGGGCGCAGGGCGCCTTGCGTCAGGTGGTGCTCGATCACGTCAACCGCTTCGAGCTGATGGACGATGCCTATCTGCGTGAGCGCGCCTCCGACGTGCGCGACCTCGGGCGCCGCCTGCTCGCCTACCTGCAGGAAGAGCGCAAGATCTCCCTGGTCTACCCGGACAACACCATTCTGGTCAGCGAGGAGCTGTCGCCGGCGATGCTCGGCGAGGTGCCGGAAGGCAAACTCCTCGGTCTGATTTCGGTCACCGGCTCGGGTAACTCCCATGTGGCGATCTTCGCGCGTGCCATGGGCATTCCCACCGTCATGGGTGTGGTCGACCTGCCGTACTCGAAGATCGACGGCATCAAGCTCATCGTCGATGGTTACCACGGTGAAGTCTTCACCAACCCCAGCGAGCTGCTGAGCAAGCAGTACGCCGAGGTGGTCGAGGAGGAGCGCCAGCTCACCGAAGGGCTCGATGCATTGCGCGCCCTGCCGTGCGAGACGCTCGACGGCCACCGCATGCCGCTGTGGGTCAACACCGGTTTGCTGGCTGACGTGGCGCGCGCCCAGCAGCGCGGCGCCGAGGGTGTCGGTCTGTACCGCACTGAAGTGCCGTTCATGATCAACGAGCGCTTCCCCAGCGAGAAGGAGCAGCTCGCCACCTACCGCGAGCAACTGCAGGCCTTCCATCCGCTACCGGTGACCATGCGCACCCTGGATATCGGTGGTGACAAGTCGCTGTCCTACTTCCCGATCAAGGAAGAGAACCCCTTCCTTGGCTGGCGTGGCATTCGCGTGACCCTGGATCACCCGGAAATCTTCCTGGTGCAGACCCGCGCCATGCTCAAGGCCAGCGAGGGGCTGAACAACCTGCGTATCCTGCTGCCGATGATTTCCGGCATGCAGGAGCTGGAAGAGGCGCTGCACCTGATCCACCGCGCCTGGGGTGAGGTGCGTGATGAGGGCACGGACGTGCCGCTGCCGCCCATCGGCGTGATGATCGAGATTCCGGCCGCCGTTTATCAGACCCGCGAACTGGCGCGCCAGGTCGACTTCCTGTCGGTCGGCTCCAACGACCTGACCCAGTATCTGCTGGCGGTCGACCGCAACAATCCGCGCGTGGCCGATCTCTACGACTTCCTCCATCCGGCTGTGCTGCAGGCGCTGCAGAAGGTGGTCAACGACGCGCATCTCGAAGGCAAACCGGTGAGCATCTGCGGCGAGATGGCGGGTGATCCGGCGGCGGCCGTGTTGCTGCTGGCGATGGGCTTCGATTCGTTGTCGATGAATGCCACCAACCTGCCCAAGGTGAAATGGCTGCTGCGCCAGGTAACCCAGAGCAAGGCCAGGGAAGTGCTCGGCCAGGTGCTGACCATGGACAACCCGCACCTGATCTACAGCACCCTGCACCTGGCGCTGCGCAACCTGGGCCTCGGTCGGGTCATCAATCCGGCGTCCAATATCCAGGCCTGAAACGCGCCTGTAAAAACGCTGCGTAGCGCGGATGTGGTCCGGCAATAGCGGGGTTCGTTGCCCCGATTGGCATCCGCGCTAGCCGCGTAACGCGACTTCGCCGAGCGAGACACCCTGTGGCCCGAAGCTGCGCTCGGTGATGCTCCAGTCCCCATCCCTGCCAAGACTGAGCACCGTGCTGGCGCGAGTGCCGTAGGCCTCGCTCGCGATAAAGACGCTCGATAGCAGGCGCTCCGTCGCCAGGCCCACACCGGTATCCGGCAACAGGTGATCGGCCGGCTGGCTATGGTCGCTCAGTAGCGCCAGCAGTTCCTCATCCTTGCCATCGAGTCGATCGCTCAGGGCCTCTCTGGCGCGCAGCAGCTTCGGCCAGGGCGTGTCGAGGTTGGCGTTGGACATCCCGTAGACGCCGCTCTCCAGCTGTCGAGGCCGTCCTTCCTGAGAGTTGAGATGCCAGAGCTGCTGGCGGTCGCCGACCAGCAGGTTGAAGCCGGCATGCTCGGCAGCGTCGCGCATGACCCTGTCGAGATAGGCCGCTGGCGACTCCTGGCCCAGCAGATAATCAGCCGTCAGCGCGCCGCGTGAGCGAGGGGCGGCTTTCTGCCTGGGATCGCGGATATTGGTCAGCGCGGCGAAGCGGCCTTGTCCGGTAACGCCGAGCCAGGTTCCGCCGGCCTGCAGGTCACGACCGGCGAACACGTCCGGCGCATCCGGCCATTGACTCAGCGCTGCGCTGGGGCGCGCGTAGAACTCGTCGCGATTGGCGGCCAGGCGCAGCACCGTTGCTTGTTCGGGCTGCCAGGCGAAGACGATCAGACACATGCGCGTTCCTCCGGTGGCGGAGTCTGGCAGGCTAGCGAGCTGAGCTCGGGCCGGCAACCGTTCCGTCGATCCGTATGCCGTTGAGTGGGCATTTCCGCTACCATGCCGCTTTGTTTTTTGGGGGTGTTGATGGAACTGCTGCTCTACCTGGTACTGGGCTCGGCCGCCGGTGTGCTGGCAGGCCTGTTCGGTGTGGGCGGCGGTCTGATCATCGTCCCGGTTCTGGTGTTGAGCTTCACCTCGCAGGGTATGCCCGCGGAGATTCTCACTCACCTGGCGGTCGGCACCTCGCTGGCGACCATCGTCTTCACCTCGATCAACTCGCTGCTCGAACATCATCGCAAGGGCGCGGTGCGCTGGCCGCTGTTTCGTTGGCTGACGCTGGGCATCCTGCTCGGGGCTGCGCTGGGGGGCATGACGGCGGCGCTGATCCAGGGGCCATTGCTGCAGAAGATCATCGGTACCTTCGCCATCATCATAGCTGCACAGTTGGCGCTGGACCTGAAACCCAAGGCAAGCCGCGGTGTCCCAGGCAAGCCGACATTGACCGTAGCCGGCGCAGTGATCGGCTGGGCTTCGTCGATTTTCGGGATCGGCGGTGGCTCGCTGACTGTGCCCTTTCTGGTCTGGCGCAGCGTGCCGATCCAGCAGGCGGTGGCGACCTCGGCGGCCTGCGGCTTGCCGATTGCCATCGCCGGTGCCCTGAGTTTCATGTACACCGGCTGGGAGAATCCGAATCTGCCGCAATGGAGCGTCGGTTTCGTGTACCTCCCGGCGTTGCTGGGGATCGCCCTCACCAGCATGTTCTTTGCCCGTTTTGGTGCGCGCCTGGCCCATCGCCTGTCGCCGCTGTTGCTCAAGCGTCTGTTCGCCCTGCTGCTGCTGAGCGTGGGCCTGAGTTTTTTCATTTAAGGAGTCCTGGATGCTGCCTTATCCGCAGATCGACCCGGTGGCGATCGCCCTCGGCCCCCTGAAGATTCATTGGTACGGCCTGATGTACCTGGTCGGTATCGGTGGTGCCTGGCTGCTGGCCTCGCGCCGGCTGGAGCGTTTCGATGCGACCTGGACCAAGGACAAGCTGTCCGACCTGGTGTTCTGGGTGGCCATGGGGGTGATTCTCGGCGGGCGCCTGGGTTACGTGTTGTTCTACGATCTGCCGGCGTACATCTCCGAACCGGCGAAGATTCTGCGGGTTTGGGAGGGCGGCATGTCCTTCCACGGCGGCCTGATCGGGGTGATGCTGGCGACCTGGTGGTTTGGCAAACGCAACGGCAAGAGCTTCTTCGAGCTGATGGACTTCATCGCACCGCTGGTGCCGATCGGTCTGGGTGCCGGGCGCATCGGCAACTTCATCAATGCCGAGCTGTGGGGCAAGGCCAGCGACGTACCCTGGGCGATGATCTTCCCCACTGATCCTCAGCAACTGGCGCGTCATCCCTCGCAGCTTTACCAGTTCGCCCTGGAAGGCGTGGCGCTGTTCACCATTCTCTGGTTCTACTCGCGCAAGCCACGGCCGACCATGGCGGTATCCGGCATGTTCGCCGCCTGCTACGGGGTGTTCCGCTTCATCGTCGAATTCGTCCGCGTGCCCGATGCGCAGCTCGGCTACCTGGCCTGGGGCTGGCTGACCATGGGGCAGGTTCTCTGCGTGCCGATGGTGCTCGGCGGCATCGGTCTGATCGCCTACGCCTACAAGCGCCAGAGCGTGCAGCAAGGAGTTGCCTGATGAAACAGTACCTCGACCTGATGCGCCACGTGCGCGAGCACGGCACCTTCAAGGAAGACCGCACCGGCACTGGCACCTACAGTGTGTTCGGCTATCAGATGCGCTTCGACCTGGCCGAGGGTTTTCCCATCGTCACCACCAAGAAGTGCCACCTGCGCTCGATCATCCATGAGCTGCTGTGGTTCCTCCAGGGCGACACCAACATCAAGTACCTCAAGGACAATGGCGTCAGTATCTGGGACGAGTGGGCCGACGAGAACGGCAACCTCGGTCCGGTGTATGGCTACCAGTGGCGCAGCTGGCCTGCGCCCAATGGTGAGTCCATCGACCAGATCGCCAAGCTGATCGAGATGATCAGAAAGAACCCGGATTCGCGCCGCCTGATCGTTTCGGCCTGGAACCCGGCGCTGGTCGAACAGATGGCCTTGCCGCCATGTCATGCGCTGTTCCAGTTCTACGTCGCCGACGGCAAGCTCAGCTGCCAGCTGTATCAGCGCTCGGCGGACATCTTCCTCGGCGTGCCCTTCAACATCGCCAGCTATGCGCTGCTGACACTGATGGTGGCGCAGGTGTGCGGTTTGCAACCGGGTGAGTTCATCTGGACCGGCGGCGACTGTCACCTGTATGCCAACCATATCGAGCAGACCGACCTGCAGCTGACGCGCGAGCCGCTGCCGCTGCCGACGATGAAGCTCAACCCCGAGGTGAAGGACCTGCTGGCCTTCACGTTCGAGGACTTCGAGTTGGTGGGCTACGAAGCGCACCCGCATATCAAGGCGCCGGTCGCGGTCTGAGGTTCTGCCCGAGCAGAACCGCAGGCAGAGGCAATTTGCTACCCTTTTCCCTCAACGAGTGAAAAGGGAGTCCCCCGTGAGCCGAATCGCACTGGCCCTGCTGCTGGTCTGCAGTTGTTTGACGAGTCATGCCGAGACCTCGCCGCTGCGGGTCGGCATCACCGAAGTGCCGCCGTTCGTGATCAAGCATGAGGACGGCAGCTGGAGCGGCATCAGCATCGACCTGTGGAATGCCATCGCCGAGAAGAACGGCTATGCCTTCCAGTACGAGTCGATGCCCTTCGAGCGCCTGCTCGACAGCCTCGAGCAGAGCAAGGTCGACGTTGTGGTCGGGGCGATGACCATGACCCCCGAGCGCGAGGCGCGCTTCGACTTCACCCATCCGTTCTACTTCACCGGCCTCGCCATCGCGGTGCCGGCTACCGCCTCGGCGGGCTGGTGGACGACCTTCAAACGGCTATTCTCCTGGCGTTTCATCAGCGTGGTGCTGGGCCTGGCCGCGGTGCTGATGCTGGTCGGGGCCTTGATCTGGTTCTTCGAGCGACGGCGCAACCGCGAGCAGTTTCCTGAGGAGCCGGTGCGCGGCCTGGGTGATGGCTTCTGGTGGGCCGCGGTGACCATGACCACCGTTGGCTACGGCGACAAGTCGCCGGTGACGCTGGGCGGACGGCTGGTCGCGGTGGTGTGGATGTTCGCCGCACTGATCATGGTCTCGACCTTCACCGCAGCGATGACCACGGCCCTGACCGTGAGCAATCTGCAAGGCAGCATCCAGGGGCCGAAGGATCTGCAGGGCGCCAACGTGGCCAGCGTGCAGCACACGGCCAGCTCGCGCTGGCTGCAGGAGCAACGCATTCGCCAGAGCGACTACCCGAACCTGACCAAGGCCCTGCAGGCGGTGCAGCAGGGTGAGGCCGATGCCATCGTCTATGACAAGCCGATTCTGCAATACCGCAATCGCGAGCTGGTCGGCGCGCGCCTGCAGGTCCTGTCAGGCACTTTCGAGAACCAGAGCTACGGCTTTCTGGTGCGCAGTGGCAGCCCGCTGCGTGAGCCGATCAGCCGGGCGGTACTGGGCATCATGGATGATCCGCAATGGCCGCGAACGGTGAACGAATACCTGGGTGAGGAACTCTGAGGCGTCGTTTGCGGATTGGCCTCCAGAGGGCTGCTGCCAGCCGTGCGCTTTCAGTCTGCCGAGAATGCTGGCGCCGGGTTTGCTGTCGATCATCGCCAGAGAGAGCTGATCGGTTACGCGCATTGGCATGCACGCCGGTTATCGCTGCCTTAGGCATTGGCGCAGAACAGCACGCATGGTCATGCCTGCTGTGCCTGGGCCAGCTCTGTCAGCAAGCGTTGCGCCTGCTCCTGGCGCTCGGCCTCTTCCAGGCGCGCGCCTGGGTTCAGTGACGACCATTGCGGGTGAGCGCGCGCCACGTTCAGCGGGGCGGGCAGTTTGCCCTGGCGCCACAGGGTCTCCTGCGGTGCGTTGAGGGTAATGGCGTCCATCGCCGCGTGGCCGCGCACGTCCAGCGCGGCCAGCAGTTGCTGCTGACGCAGGGCGAGCAGGCGCAGCACGGCGTCGTCGACGGTCAGCTCGCGTTGGCCTTTCAATTTTCCCTTCAGCCGTTCCCCGTAATTGCGCAGGGTCTGCGCGCTGCCGCCGATCACCGCGCCCAGCGCGGCAGCGGCGCCGAGGGTGATGCCGCCTACCAGCAGATCGACGCCGATGCCAGTGGCGGCGCCGGCGGCCATGCCACCGCCGACCTTGATGCCGAGTTGCTTGAGGGTTTCCGGGTTGAACAGGTCGTCGCCCCAGCGGCCATTGAGCAGCGGCAGATCGGCGGCCTTGGCATCGCTGCTGCGGAAAGCGTAAAGGCGCAGCAGGGCTTCGACACAGCGTTGTTCGCGCTGGCGAATCGCGTCGCGCAATTCGGCGATGGCGCCCTGTTCCAGCGCGGCCTGGGCCGCGACGCTACGGCGGCAGGCGGCGCAGTCGATCAACAGCTCGGCGATCAAACGGTTGCCGGCCTGGCGCCGGGCCTGACGCTGGGCTTCGTGATCTTCGATCAGGCGTTGCAGTTGCGGGCGTGCACGTTCCAGCAGCAGGGCCAGGCTCTCATACAGGCGTCGTTCGCCGTCTGCAGGTGGCGCCACGCTATCGAAGGCCACCAGGGCGTGCAGGCCGAGGCGCGCCAGGGCTTCGCGCCATTCGGCCTGGCGATGGCTGGCGCTGGCGACGAAGTTGAGCACCGGCAGTAGCGGTCGGCCGCACATGTTGAGCACGGCAAGCTCGTCGCGGTACTTGGCCAGCACCGGCTCGCGCACGTCGATCACGTACAGCCCGGCGTCACAGGCGGTGAGCTGGCGCAGTACCTTGGCTTCCTGCTCGTAGCGCTGGCGTGCTTCGCTGCCTTCGAGAAAGCGTGCCAGGCGCGCCGGCCCGTCGAGGCGCTCGCCGGGGCGGTCGAGACGTTCCAGGTAATCGAGCAGGGCGATGGCGTCTTCCAGGCCTGGGGTGTCGTAGAGTTCCAGCAGCGCCTGGCCGTCCACCGACAGGCGCGCACCTTCGACGTGGCGGGTGGTGCTGGCACGCGGCGAAACTTCGCCGAAGTCGATGTCGCGGGTCAGGGTGCGCAGCAGCGAGGTCTTGCCGACGTTGGTGTGGCCGACCAGGGCCAGTTTCAGTGGTGGGCTCATGAGGCAGACCCCGACAGGGTGTTCCCGGATTGCATCCGGGCTACGGGCTGAAGCTCCCCCCTCCCGCTTGTGGGGGAAGGGGTGGGCGAGAGGGTAATAGAATCGTCAGTCATGCCCGCTCTCCAGCCAGCTCAGCGGTGCCGTGTCGCCATGGGCCAGGCCGAGCTTGTCCAGCGCCTGGTGCCAGTCTGTCAGGCGTGCGCTGTCGAGGCTCTCGCTGGCGCTCGGTGGCAGTAGCCAGATGCGCGTGGCACCGGCCGAGCGCGCCAGTTCGCCGAGCAGCGCCAGGGTGCCGCGGTCCGGTGAGCGGCGTGGGTCGCAGACGATGGCCAGGCGTTCAGGCGGGAAGCGTGTCAGCTGTTCGAGCAACTGGCGGCGTTGTTCGCGGCTGTCGATCACCCCGGCGTCGGCCACGCCTTTGGGCAGCGCTGCCGGAGGCCAGGTGCGTCGCCCGTCCAGTTCGATGCCGAGCAGCAGTGCGCCGCTGCCCGCTTGGGTGCCGGCGCCGCTTGGCGGTTGATGCAGCGTGGCGGGCGCCAGGTCGCAGATGCCCAGGCGTTCGCTGTCCGGCTGCAGGCGCTGGCGCAACAGGCCGTAGCCGGGCAGATCGAGATCCAGATGCAGCGCCCCCTTGCCGGTTTGCCAGCGCCACAGGCACAGCAGCGCCAGCAGCAGGCGCGGCAGCAGGCCGTAGACCAGTACCACGCCGACCAGCCAGCCAGCCCAGCTTTGCCGGGCCGGCTCACTGGCGATGGCGGCATCGCCACTGGCGCGGATCAGGTCGATATCCGGCAGGCTGAAGCCGAGCAGCGCGGGCAGGGAGCCGATGGCCTGAGTCAGGGCGATGAAGGTGTCGCCGCCGAGAATGGTGGTTTCCCAGACGAAACCGTAGCGGCGGGTGGCGAGCAGCAGCAACAGGGTGATCAGTGCCGTGAGCATGACCAGCGTCCACAGGCCGTTGACCATCAGGCCCAGCCCCCAGCGCGTCAGGCGCTGGCGTTGCAGCATCAGCAGCAGCGCCGGTGCCAGTTGCGCAGCGCTGGCGTCACGCGCCAGTTTTTCGCTGAGCCACAGCCACAGGCGGCCGAGTGCGCCGGGGTGATCCCGGGTCAGCAGCAGGCCCAGCAGCCAGCCAAGCAGCATCAGCAGATTGAGCCCGAGCAGGCTGCCCAGGGCCCAGAACACATTCACCGGCTGGCGCCCGTCGCCCAGCGCTGCCAGGGCCAGGCCGAAACCGCTGGCCAGGGCCAGCAGCGCCAGCAGCAGGCCAGCCAGACGTGCGCCTTGCAGCCAGTGCAGCAACGCCTGCCACTGACCGTCACGGCGGGCCAGGTGCAGGGCGCGATGCTGGATGCGTTCGGCCAGGTCGCCGTGTTCGCTACGGGCCCGGCGATTGGCCTCGGCGTCTTCGAGCGGGCCGGCGTGTTCCTCGCGCAGGCGAATCGTCTCGCTGAGCCAGAGGCGTTGGAATGCGGTGGGGGAGGAGGCGTCTATCACGCGGCGTCTCGTCGTTCGGATCAGGGGTTGAGAATAACCCCTGATCCGCCCCGGTGCGAATCAGCGCTGCTGGCGCAGACGCACGGCGATATCCGGTTGATCGATGAACAGGCCGTCGATACCGGTGGCTAGGAAGGCGCGCAGCTCGGCGTCGATGTCGCCGTGTGCGGTCGGATCGCTGCCATTGCGCAGGTCTGTAGGCAGGAAGGCGTTCTCGGCGCGGAATGTATAGGGGTGTACCTTGAGCCTGGCGGCATGGGCGTCGCTCACCAGGCTGGTCGGCGTGGTCAGGTTGCCGGCTGCATCACGCGGGATGATCATGCCTTTCTCCGGACCGATGCCGCTGGCGTAGCGGGCGATGGCTTTCAGGCCCTTGGGCGTGATCATCTGCGCATAGCTGAGGTCGGTGCCGAGTGCCTGCTGGTCGTATGGCTGGCCGTCCGTCCACAGCAGCTGGATCAGGCGGATCGAGGTCATGCGGCTGAGGGTCTTGAGGTTCTCCACCTCGAAGGACTGGATGTACACCGGCGCCTTGGCGCTGGCGTAGCCGTTGCGCTTGAGCACGGCCAGCAGCGGTTTCTCCATGGCCAGGCCGAGTTGCTGAAAGTGGGTGGGGTGCTTGGTTTCCGGGTACAGGCCGATCACCCGTTGCTGGCTGAGCTGCAGGCTCTTCACCAGGTCGATGATTTCCTGCAGGGTCGGGATTTCGAACTGGCCGTCGAAGCGCGTATTGCCCAGACGGACCTGCGGTATTCGCTCGATGGCGCGCAGCGTCTTGAGCTCGGCCAGGGTAAAGTCCTCGCTGAACCAGCCTTCCAGGCTGACGCCGTCGACCGTCTGGGTGCGCTTGCGTGCCGCGAACTCGGGGCGCTGGGCGACGTCGGTGGTCAGGCCCAGTTCATTGTCATGGCGCGCCACCAGTTGCCCGTCGCGGGTCATCACCAGGTCCGGCTCGACATAATCGGCACCTTGCAGCACGGCCAGGGCGTAGGCGGCCAGGGTGTGTTCGGGCACGTAACCACTGGCGCCACGGTGCGCGATCACCAGCGGCTTGCGCGCAGCATGCGCGTGCTGTGGCTGTGTGCCGGGTTGGCGCTGGGCCCAGTCGACGGCGTTCTGCACGGTGTCGGCCTGCACCGACAGTGCGGCGCTCAGCAATCCTGCGCACAGCAGTCCTGTGCGCAACAGGTTCGATATCATCGCGGCATCTCCTTGCTCGGGTGGGAGTGCAAAGCCTGGCGCATGGGCGATGACGATTCGGCGACAAACCGATGGCCGGTTGCCCGGGCTGTGAGCTGCTCGTCACTTGGTCGCTCTGCTATGCTCGCCGTCATGAACAAGACTCTACCTCTTTCCCTGATCGCCGCCCTCGCGCACAACCGCGTGATTGGCCGCGACAACCAACTGCCCTGGCACCTGCCGGCGGACCTCAAGCATTTCAAGGCGTTGACCTTGGGCAAGCCGATCATCATGGGGCGCAAGACCTGGGATTCGCTCGGCCGGCCGTTGCCGGGCCGGCTCAATCTGGTGGTCAGCCGTCAGGCCGGTCTCATCCTGGAAGGTGCCGAGGTGTTCGCCACCCTGGATGCGGCCATCGAGCGCGCCGATGCCTGGGCGCGCGAAGAGGACGCCGAGGAGCTGATGCTGATCGGCGGCGCGCAGCTCTACGAGCTGGGCCTGGCGCAGGCCGATCGCCTGTACCTTACGCGTGTCGGTCTCGATCCCGAGGGCGATGCTTTCTTCCCCAAGGTCGACGAGGCCTCCTGGCGCATGACCTCCAGCGTCGAGCACCCCGCCAGCGCCGAAACACCGTTCTATGCCTTCGAAGTGTGGGAGCGCCGCGGCGCATAATCCTGCCGAGCGTTGCGGCCGTCTTTGCCGTCAGGTTGCCCTGCGCGGTGTGACGGCCATGGCCTTGCCACTGCCGTAACGGCTTTCATGCATTCTGATGCAGGTTCTTTCATGACTGAGCAATCGCCCGTCGACGAACGCCCGAGCGTCGTCGCTGCACTCTTCGTGCGTCATCCACTTTGGGAAGATGCACTGGCTCTGCTGTTCGGCACCGCTCTGGTGGCGCTGGGTATCGCTTTCTACGCACACGCTGGCCTGATTACCGGCGGCACCGTTGGCATCGCCTTCCTGGCCAACTACCAGGCCGGCTGGTCGTTTGGCCTGGTGTTCGGCCTGGTCAACCTGCCGTTCTACTTGCTCGGGATCTGGCGCATGGGGTGGGGCTTCACCTTGCGCACGGGCTGCGCGGTGTTGCTGGTTTCGCTACTGTCCGAGCTGACGCCGCAATGGGTCGCCTTCGCCCATCTCAGCGCCCTGTATGCCGCGTTGTTCGGCGGGGCGGCGATGGGGCTGGGGTTGCTCATGCTGTTTCGCCACCGTGCCAGCCTGGGTGGGGTGAACATTCTTGCGCTGTACATGCAGGAGCGCTTCGGCTTGCGGGCTGGCGCCGTGCAGATGGCCATCGACGCGAGCGTCGTGCTGGCGGCGATCTTCGTGGTGTCGCCAGACAAGGTGCTGCTCTCGGTGCTGGGGGCGGTGATGCTCAATCTGGTGCTGGCGATCAATCACCGGGCGGATCGCTACGTCGGCGTCAGTTGAATCTTTTGATGCATGAGGGGGCTGCCTGGTTGCAGGCAGCCCCTCGTCGTTTTCGCGGACGCGAAACTCAGATCACCTCGGTGAACTGGATGATCTCCACCCAATAGCCGTCCGGGTCCTTGATGAAGGCGATGTCGCGCATGCGGCCGTCGGTGAGGCGTTTCTGGAAGGTCACGCCAAGGTCTTCGAAGCGCTGGCAGGCGGCCTTGATGTCCGGCACCGCTACGCACAGGTGGCCGAAGCCGCGTGGGTCGCTGTTGCCGCTGTGGTAGGCAAATTCCGGGTCTTTCTCGGTGCCGTAGTTGTAGGTCAGTTCCAGCACGCCGGGGATGGACTTGCGCCACTGATGCCGGGCCGCCGGGTCAGCGGGAATCTGCGACTTGTCGTTGATCAGGGCAAGGAAGTACAGGCTGAACTCGGCGTCGGGGAAGTCCTTCTTCTCCAGCAGGGTGAAGCCCAGCACGCGGGTGTAGAAATCCAGCGACTTCTGCAGATCCTTCACGCGGATCATGGTGTGGTTGTAGACGAATTCTGCAGTGGCGACGTCGGGCTTGGCGGTCACGCCGGGCAGGGTGTTCAGTTCGTCGAGGGTCATGGGGTTCTCCATCAGGCGTGAAAAGTCTGTACTTGCCTAGATGGATTCGGTGGCAACGTTTTTCAAGTATGTGGGTAAGCCTTTGCCAGCCCTGACCAAGCAACGATGCAGGGGCGTATGTAGGAGCTGCTTCAGCCGCGATTGACGCGGAGACGCGAAGCATCGCGGCTGAAGCCGCTCCTATGGCGCATACGGTTGGCTTCAGATCTGCAGGGTGATCAGCTCGGCTCGCGCCTTGTCATCCTCGATATGCACGATGCCCAGGCCGATGGGCAGCTTGAAACGCCGTGGCCCGGCGCTGCCGGGGTTGAGGTAGAGCACACCGCCGCGCATCTCGTGCAGCGGCTTGTGCGAATGCCCGGCGATCACCACGTCGATGCCGAGTGCGGCCGGGTCGATATCCAGTTGCTTGAAGTCGTGCAGCACATGCAGGGTAACGCCGCCAAACGTCAGCGTCAGGCGCTCGGGGATGGCGTCGGCCCAGGCGTCCTGGTCGTTATTGCCACGCACCACCGACAGCGGCGCGATGCGCTGCAGTTCGGCGAGGATGTGCGGCCCGCCGATATCACCGGCATGGATCAGATGATCAACGCCCTGCAATGCCGCCAACGCTTCGGGGCGCAGCAGGTTGTGGGTGTCGGCGATCAGGCCGATGCGCATGGGACTCTCCGGTTTGGGAATACAGGCTTCAGCTTGCGGGGATCACGAGCGGATGCAAAACCTGCCGGCAAGAAAAAGCCCGGCATCGAGAGCCGGGCTTTCTCAGGCTGCAGGTACGGGCATCAGCCGTCCAGCATCGCCTTGTCACGTACCGCGCCCTTGTCGGCGCTGGTGGCGAGCAGGGCGTAAGCCTTCAGGGCGGTGGTCACCTTGCGCGTGCGTGGCGCGGCAGGTTTCCAGCCTTTCTTGTCCTGTTCGGCGCGGCGGGTGGCCAGCTCTTCATCACTGACCAGCAGGTTGATGCTGCGGTTGGGGATGTCGATGAGGATCTTGTCACCGTCGTTGACCAGACCGATAGCACCACCGGAAGCCGCTTCCGGCGAGGCGTGGCCGATGGACAGGCCGCTGGTGCCGCCGGAGAAACGGCCGTCGGTGAGCAGGGCGCAGGCCTTGCCCAGGCCCTTGGACTTCAGATACGAGGTCGGATAGAGCATTTCCTGCATGCCCGGGCCGCCTTTCGGGCCTTCGTAGCGGATGATGACGATGTCGCCGGCTTTCACCTCATCGTTGAGGATGCCTTTGACCGCGCTGTCCTGGCTCTCGAAGACCTTGGCGTTGCCTTCGAAGACGTGGATGGACTCATCGACACCGGCGGTCTTCACCACGCAGCCGTCGAGGGCGATGTTGCCGTACAGCACGGCCAGGCCGCCTTCCTGCGAGTAGGCGTGCTCGACGCTGCGGATGCAGCCTTCGGCGCGGTCGTCGTCGAGGCTGTCCCAGCGGGTCGACTGGCTGAACGCGGTCTGAGTCGGGATGCCGGCAGGGCCTGCCTTGAAGAAGTGGTGCACCGCCTCGTCCTGGGTCTGGGTGATGTCCCACTGGGCGATGGCGTCACTCATGCTCGGGCTGTGCACGGTGGGCACGTCGGTGTGCAGCAGTCCGCCACGGGCCAGTTCGCCGAGGATGGAGAAGATGCCGCCAGCGCGGTGCACGTCTTCCATGTGGTACTTCTGAATGTTTGGCGCCACCTTGCACAGCTGCGGCACCTTGCGCGACAGGCGATCGATGTCGCGCAGGTCGAAGTCGATTTCGGCTTCCTGGGCGGCGGCCAGCAGGTGCAGGATGGTGTTGGTCGAACCGCCCATGGCGATGTCGAGCATCATGGCGTTCTCGAACGCCTTGAAGCTGGCGACGTTGCGCGGCAGTACCGACTCGTCGCCTTCGCCGTAGTAGCGTTGGCACAGCTCGACGGCCAGGCGGCCGGCGCGCAGGAACAGCTGCTCGCGGTCGCTGTGGGTGGCCAGGGTGGAGCCGTTGCCCGGCAGGGACAGGCCCAGGGCTTCGGTCAGGCAGTTCATCGAGTTGGCGGTGAACATGCCGGAGCAGCTGCCGCAGGTCGGGCAGGCGCTGCGCTCGTACTCGGCGACCTTCTCGTCGGACGCAGTCGAGTCGGCGGCGATGACCATGGCGTCGACCAGGTCCAGGCCGTGGCTGGCCAGCTTGGTCTTGCCGGCTTCCATCGGGCCGCCGGAGACGAATACCACCGGGACGTTCAGGCGCAGGGCAGCCATCAGCATGCCGGGGGTGATCTTGTCGCAGTTGCTGATGCAGACGATGGCGTCGGCACAGTGGGCGTTGACCATGTACTCCACGGAGTCGGCGATGATCTCGCGGCTCGGCAGCGAATAGAGCATGCCGTCATGGCCCATGGCGATGCCGTCGTCGACGGCGATGGTGTTGAATTCCTTGGCCACGCCGCCGGCTTTCTCGATCTCGCGGGCAACCAGCTGGCCGAGGTCCTTCAGGTGCACGTGGCCGGGCACGAACTGGGTGAAGGAGTTGGCGATGGCGATGATCGGTTTCTTGAAGTCTTCGTCCTTCATCCCGGTGGCGCGCCACAGGGCACGGGCGCCGGCCATGTTGCGGCCGTGGGTGGAGGTTTTCGAGCGGTAATCGGGCATGACGGTTTCCTGCGGCTAATTCGGTTGAGTGTGCGGTGAGCAACGTCGGGGCGGCTGATCGCTGCCTGAGGAGGGCTGCAAGACGAGTCGGGATCACCACTCGTGCGCCAGGGCTCACGGGCCCGCCGGGGATGCCAGGCGAGGAATCGGCTGATTCTACGCCGCCGCAGTCATCAGGGGAAAGGTCGGCGGTCAGAAGCGATAAGCGATCTGGCCCCAGATGCGTGGGCGTTGTTCGCTATCGTCCTGCGCGGGGTGATGGCTCATCTTCCAGGCAGCCAGGGCGCTGACGCTCCAGGCGCGGCCTGTCCATTTGGCGCCAAAACCTTTGCTGGAGAGGCGGCGCGGTGCGCTGTCGTAGACCAGGCTCGGAGTGTTCAGGCGCGCCTGGCCGTGGTCGGCAAAGGCCAGCAGTTGCCAGGTGTCGCTCAGGGCGTAGCGCAGTTCGACATTGGCCAGCCAGCCTTTGTCACCGAACGCGTCGGTCTGTTCGGCTGCGCGCACGCCGAAGACGCCACCGATATAGAGCTTCTCCGAGTCGTCGAGATTGTCATTCGTCCACTGGCCCACGGCGCGGGTGTAAAGGCTAAGGCCAGCGCCCAGTTCCTGTAAGCGAGCCAGGCTGGCGCGCAGGACGCGGAACTGGCCGGGGTCGGCTTTGCCCACCAGGGTGTAGGGCGAGCCGTCGATATTCAGGCTGCCTGCGCGCCAGTTCAGCGCCAGGCTTGTCGTCGCGCCGTTCAGCCAGTGATCGCGGGCCGTGGCGGATAGCCCGTAGTCGAGTACGCGGGAGCGCTTCTGGCTGTCCAGGCGCAGTATCCCGACTTCATCGTGCAGGCGTTTGTCATCGAATTGCAGGCGGGCTTTGAGGCTCAGCGCCTGGCTGTCGAACAGTGGTTGGACGATAAAGGCGCTGGCCGTTTGGGTCTTGCCCTTGGCGGCGAGGATTTCCAGTTCGTCACCCAGTTTGTAGGCCAGATCCGAGACCATGATACCCACGCGGCTGCGCCAGGGGCCGAGGTTCAGTTGGTAGGCGCCCCAGTGGTAGTGGCCTTGTTCGGCAGTGCCCATGCTGCGCAGGCTGAGCAGGTCATCGGAGTCGAGCAGGCCGTGCAGGTTGAGGCTGCTGGCCAGGCGCCCCGCATCGTCCGGGGCACCAAAGTTATCCAGTGCCACGGCGCCACTGACGAAGGGCATCGTGCTCAGATCATCCGGAGGGTCATAGCGTGTGTCGCCTATCGTCAGGCTGCTGCGTGACGGCAGGTCAGCGATTTCCTGAAAGGGCAGCAGACCCGCGGCAGAGGCATTGGCGAGGCAGGCAAACGGCAGCGCGGACAATGCGGACAACAGGCGGAAGGCCAGGCGCATATAGAAATACCGGGGGTGATCGTCGGGGGCAAAGCTCAGGACGGTATTCGTGAGCACGCGGTAGCGGAGCAGGGTATGGCCTTGTGCTATCCGCGTGCAAGTTCTGCCGAGGCGATTCCGGGCTACCCTCTGTGCAGGCAGCCCGGATTCACTGGATTTGTCAGGAAAGCTCGCGGCTGAAGCCGCTCCTACGGGGATCTACTTTGCAGGGAGGGGCTCTGGCCGCAGCGATCAGGGTGTCGAGGCTTTAGAAGAACCGCACCACCTGTGCCCAGACACGTGGGCTGCGATCCACGTCGCTTTGTGCGTCGGCGTTGCCGAGCTTCCAGGCGGCGACGGTGTTGATCTGCCAGCCGTGTGCGGCCCAACGTGCGCCGATGCCCGCCGCCGAAAGGCTGCGGTGGTTTTCGCCGTTGCTCCAGGTGTCTTTGTTCAGGCGCACTTCGCCGTGGTCGGCGAAGGTGCTGAGCTGCCAGGCATCGGTCAGCGCGTAGCGCAGTTCGAGGTTGGCCAGCCAGCCCTGATCGCCGGAGGCTTCACCTTGCGGATAAGCGCGCACGCCGTAGGCACCACCGAGGCTGATTTTCTCCGAGCTGTCCAGGTTGCCGTCGGCCCACTGGCCTTGCAGTTGGCCGTACAGGCTGAAGCGGTCGGTCAGGCGTTGCAGGCGCACCAGGCTTGGGTTGATCTTGTGGAACTGGCCGCGCGTGCCGGCGCTGAGGTCGTCGCTACGTTTGGCTGCCGCTCCGTCGATGCTCAGGCTGCCCTGGCTCCAGCTCAGGGCGAAGCTGTTGACGCCGCCGCCGAGCAGGTTGTCGCGGCTGTTGCCGTTGAGGCTGGTGGTGAGCATGCGCGAGCGCTTGTCGCTCTTGCTGGCGAACTGGTCGATGTCATCTTTCAGGCGTTTGTCATCGAACTGCACTTGCGCATACAGCGAGAAATCGCGACCGCGCACCAGCGGCTGGATCGCATAAACACTGGTGATGCGCGCATTGCCATGGGCATCGAGATCCTCGAAATCCTTGGCCAGCTGGTAGTCCATGTCCGAATAGGCCACGCCCACCTGAGTGGCCCAAGGGCCAATCGGCAACTGATAGGCGATGCGTCCGTATTGCTGGTCTTCATCCGAACCCATGGCGCGCAGCGATAGGCGATCCCCCAAGCCCAGCGGGCTATTGACGTTGAGCGTACCGCCCAGGCGGTACTCGCCAGTAAAACGGTTGCCGTAGTTGTCGGCATCCACCGAGCCGGACAGCAGGGGGCCGGGTTGTACGTCTACCAGCAGGTCGGTAGCGCCGACTGACGCGCCCGGTTTAAGGGTGGATTTCACCTCCACCCCTGGCGTGTCGGATAGCAACAGCAGGCTGCGTTCCAGCGCAGCACCGCGCACCGCATCACCACTTTTGAGGGCCGAGAGCGGAGCCAGTGCCGCGCCTGTAACCCGCGAGGTGTTGTTCAAGGCGACCTCGCCATAACGGCCTTCCATCACCGCAATTCGCACCACGCCGCCGTCGATCTCCTGCGCCGGCACATAAGCACGCGCCAGCGGGTAGCCACGCTCGCGGTACGCCAGGGTGATGCGGTTGGCGGCGGCCTGCAGCTCACCAAGCGCCACTGTGCGATCTTGCAGATCACTGAGCAGCGGCAACAGCTCCTCGCTGGCGATGGCGCTATTGCCTTGCAGGGTAAAACCAGTGACTTGCAGGCTCGGCCCGCTGGCGGTCGCCTCGGTCGACGGCGCATCAGGCAGGTTTAGCTCCAAGCGCTGCTTGCCGGGTAATTGCAGGGGTTGCTGATCGATGTTCTGTTGCGATTGGCCAGCGTCCGGCAGGGTGGCCGCCGCCACAGACAGCGACAACAGGGAAACGGCACCGCCGATCAATGAATAAACAAAACGCATAAATCAAATTCCTTCTGGCAGGCGGATGCCCTGGTTGATGACCTGCAGATTCATGATGTCCGCGAGTGGGTTAGTCATCAGCATTTGCGGCTTCTGAACTTCAGGTTCACTGACCGTCTCCTGCCTGATCTGTTGTGGCGCTTGGGTTGAAAGGCTTTGGCCGTTCGAGGCGAGTACGCCGATATAGGGCGGGGTACTGGCTGTTGGCTGTTGGCTGCTGGGCGTAGTCGGAGTGATTGGCGCTGCGTTGACCAGCAAGGTGCCGTCCTGATAGCTGATGGCGTAGTTGCTCAAGGCTGCACCGATAGCGTCGCTGGCGACGATGGCGTAGTTACCGGCCGCAGCGGTGGTGGGCTGGCCCAAGCTGCTGAGGCTGACGGCGCTAATGCTGTCGTTACCCACCAGGCCGCTGGCGCTGTAACCGCTCAAGGCGATGCTCTGCCCGGCGGTCTTGCTGGCGTCGTTGGCGGTGATGGTGAGGGCGGCCTTGGCGATGGTGTAGCTGCCTGCTTCTACGGTGATGTCATAGCCCTGCTGGTTGGAGTACAAGCCAGTGAGGCCAAGGTCATAGGTACCCGCGTTGCGGGTAGCGACGCTTGTGTAGCTGGCGCTGCCTAGCAGGCTGGCACTGTTGTCCGAGCTACTGTAGCTCACGCCCGCTACCGAGCCGGTAGTGCCGTCATAGGTCTTGCCGGCAACATCATCGACTGTGATGGTCACGGCTTTGAGGAAGCTGCGCAGCAGCGGTGTGCTATGGCCGTCGTAGATGCGCCAGACGGCATCCGAGCCGCCGGTTGTGGCGATATTCCAGCCGGCGAAGGTGGACGCCTGTTTCAGCTCAGCCCAGGTTTTGCCTGTGCCATAAGCGTTCCCGCTGAACTTTTCCGTCGTATCGCCACTGTTATTGATGGGATCGCTATTGGCATCGGTGGTGGCGTAGAAGCTGTTGCTGATCTTCCCCTCGTTGTTTTTTCCGACCAGCCCGCCGCTATGGGCGTCGCCGCCGCCGCCGCGGCCGCGGCCGCCGTTGCCGCCGCTGCCGCCGTTGGCGGAGATGGTGCCAGTGGCATAGGCGTTGTTGATGGTGCCGGCGTTGTCGCCGACTAGCCCGCCGCTATGGGCGCCGCCGCCGCCGCCGCCGGCGCCGAAGAAGCCGGCGAAGCCGCCGCTGCCGCCGTTGGCGGAGATGGTGCCAGTGGCATAGGCGTTGTTGATGGTGCCGGAGCTGGCGTTGTAGCCGACCAGCCCACCGCTATAGCCGGTGCCGCCGTTGCCGCCGCCGTCGCCGCCGTCGCCGCCGCTGCCGCCGTTGGCGGAGACGCTGGCGGTGGCATAGGCGTTGTTGATGGTGCCTGCGTTGTAGCCGGCCAGTGCGCCGCTATAGCTGTCGCCGCCGTTGCCGCCGTTGCCGCCGTTGCTACCGTCGCTGCCTCTGCCGGAAACGCTGCCCCCGACCAGGCCAATATCACTGATCGTACTGGCGCTGCTGGTATAGCCGAACAAGCCGACGTAGCTCGTGCCGCTGCGGTTGATGGTGAGGTCACTGATGGTATGGCTGAGGCCGTTGAACGTGCCGGTGAACGGGTTGCTGTCATTACCCAGCGGGTCGAAACCCGATGTGCTCCACATGTCACTGAGGTTGCTGCCCGATGTGGCGCTGGCGTCGATATTCTTTGCCAGGGTGTAGTGGGCGCCCAGGTTGTAGGCCATCAGTTGCAATTGATGGGCGTTATTGATGCTGGTGCTGTATTCGCTGGCGAGGAAGGGGCGGGTCTGGCCTTCGATCATGATCCATTGCACGCCGTTGCTGTCGCTGGCGGCATAGACGTTGGACGTGCCGGCTACCAGAGCCCAGGTGCCGAGGTCGGTATAGCTGGTGTGGTTGTAGCGGTTGCTGCTGTCTATGCCAGTGATGCTGCTGACGTTTCCATTTCCAGAACCGAACGCATCATCTCGCTTGGTGCTGTCTTTGTCCCAGTAGAGGTTGGTGACTTTCGAACTGTTGTCTCCGATCAACCCACCTCTGCTGGGGAGGCCGCCAGAGCCACCGCTCTCCCGAAATCCTTCCACGCTGCCGGAGGCATAGGCGTTGCTGATGGTTTTTAGGTTCATTCCGACCAGCCCGCCAATCTTCAGCCCGCCGTTCTTAACGGTTCCTGTCACGTTGCCGGTGGCATAGGCATTATTGATGGTTCCGGTTGTGTCGTTAACTCCGACCAGCCCGCCGACGTAGGTTTGCCCGAGAAGAGTGGCGTTTGCTGTCACGCTGCCAGTGGCATAGGCGTTGCTGATGGTTCCTTGGTTGATTCCGACCAGCCCGCCGGCCCTGGTGAACCCGTCATCATTGAGGGTTGTTGTCACGCTGCCGGTGGCATAGGCGTTGCTGATGCTTCCTTGGTTGAGTCCGATCAGCCCACCGATGTTGAGATTGTTGCTTTTGGCCCCCTTCACGCTGCCACCCACCAGGCCGATATCGCGGATCACACTGCCTTGGGCGTTAATGCCGAACAAACCGACGTAGTCCGTATCGCTGCGGTCGATGGTGAGCTTGCTGAGGGTATGGCCCAGGCCGTCGAATCGCCCGTTGAAGACATTGCTGCCATCACCCACCGGCACCCAGTTGCTGATGCTGCTCAGGTCGATATGGCTGCCCACGGCATAGTTGCCGTTCAGGTTGCTATTCATGTCCTGCAAGGCAGTGGCATCGTTGACCACGGTGTAGGTGACCACGCTGCCGGTCGAGCCTTTCTGGGTGCTGAAGTTGCTGCCGCTTTGCAGGTTGATCGGGGCTGCGATGTGGTAGTCCGCCGTGCCGCCATCGGTGCTGGCTTGGCCGTACTTGAGGGCGACTTTGCCGTTGGCGTGCTGGGCGGTGATGGCGGCGTTGATGTTGATGTTGCGCTCTGCGTTTAGCGTAAGGGTGTTGGCGCTGTTCCAGGTGACGGCGTCATTGACGTGGATATCACCATTGCCGCCTGCGGTGCCCTGCGTGGCGGTCTGGATCTCGAAGTTATTGTTCTGTACCGCCGTGGATAGCGCCGCGCCGGTCATGTCGCCGCCGCTGGCGGCGATGGTGAAGTCGTTGGGGTCGATCAGCCAGGTGCCGGTCTTGCCGTTAGTTGCCTTGGTGGTGACCTTGGCGCTGTCAGCCACCTTGAGGTGGGCACCGCTGGTTTCGATAAAGCCGCCATCGCCGCCATTGGGTGCACTGGCATCGAGGGTGCCGGCCACTTGCACGGTGCCGCCGTCGAAGCTGCCGAGCAGGACGATCTTGCCGTCCTTCTCGCCGAGGGTGTGTGCCTCGATCACGCCAGTGTTGTTGACCACGGTTTTCAGCAGGGCGTCGCCGGCATTGGCGGTAAGCAATACCTGGCCGCCATCGGCTTTGATCAACTGATGGTTTTCCACCAGGGCATCGACCACGGCTTCATCGACCTGCACGTTAAGCAGGCCATCACCAGCAAAATCCAGGGTCACCGCATTGCCAGCGGCCAGGGCCACGCTGCCCTGGTTGGCAACGATCACGCCGTTGTTGCTCACGGTGCCGCCGAGCAGGGCGATGCTGCCGCCGTCGGCTGCAGTGATTTGCCCGTTGTTGATCACGCTGGCGTTGCTGCCATCGCCTTTGAACTTATAGTTGCCCGCCGCGAAATCGCTGTCGCTGATATTCAGGGTGGAGGCCACCAGGCCGCCGACGTTGACCTGCGCGCCACTGCCGAACAAAACGCCGTTGGGGTTGATCAGGAACACCCGGCCATTGGCATCGAGCTGGCCCATGATCTTCGAGCCATCGGCGCCGAGCACGCGGTTCAACGCGATGGCATCGCGGCCCGGCTGGTTGAAGGTCACCTTGTTACCCGTACCGATATCGAAGCTCTGCCAGTCGATGGCCAGCTTGTTGCTGGCTTGGTCGATAACCATTTGCTGGGCGTTGGGTTGGTTGATCGCTCCGCTACCGGCCACCACCTGGCCGCCGGTGGGCAGGTCGGCGGCGATTGCCGTGAGCGGCAGCAGCAGGGCAGCGGCGAGTACCGCGCCTGCGCCTTTGGCGCGCCGGCGGGCGCGTTCATCGGTAACGGTCCAGGCGGCGAGGCTTGGGTTCCAGACGAGGGCGTAGGTGCGGTTCATGGGTAATCCCTTTAAC
>Ga0070754_10000847_pt1 | contig 26524 bp, 17 predicted proteins | sample VirMetDEL_Sep_01_FD_75181 | JGI IMG/M metagenome (GOLD analysis project Ga0070754, IMG submission 75181) | Aqueous microbial communities from the Delaware River and Bay under freshwater to marine salinity gradient to study organic matter... | ecosystem: Environmental > Aquatic > Marine >...
ATTCTGCTTGGCGTTTACCCGCAACCGGTGCTCGACACCTCCGCTGCCAGCATGCATGGCGTGCAGCAGTGGATGGCTGGCGCCCTCGATCAACTCGCCTCGGGCCGGTAAGGGTAAGGATTAGAGACTCATGGAACATCACGCTGTCGACTTCACCCTGCAACACCTGCTCGCCCTGCTGCCGCTGCTGGTGACCAGCCTCACCGCTGTCGTGGTGATGCTGGCCATCGCTGCCAAGCGCAATCACACGGTGACCTTCATCCTCTCGGTAGTCGGCCTGAACCTGGCGCTGCTGTCGCTGATTCCAACGCTGGAAGTGACCCCGCTCGAGGTCACCCCGCTGCTGCTGATCGACAAGTTCGCCTGCTACTACATGGCCCTGGTGCTGGCGGCAAGCCTGGCCTGCATCACGCTGATCCATGCCTACCTGGGTGGCGATTCGGGCAAGGGTTACCCTGGCAACCGCGAGGAGCTGTACCTGCTGGTACTGCTGTCCGCCGCTGGCGGTCTGGTACTGGTCAGCGCGCAGCACCTGGCCAGCCTGTTCATCGGCCTGGAGCTGCTGTCGGTGCCCACCTACGGCATGATCGCCTACGCCTTCTTCAACAAGCGCTCACTGGAAGCCGGCATCAAATACATGGTGCTGTCGGCGGCAGGCTCGGCCTTCCTGCTGTTCGGTATGGCGCTGATGTATGCCGAGTCTGGCAACCTGGCCTTTGCCGACATCGGTATCAGCCTGATGCGCGAGAGCAGCCAACTGGTGCAGATCGGCATCGGCATGATGTTGATCGGCCTGGCCTTCAAGCTGTCGCTGGTGCCCTTCCATCTATGGACGCCGGACGTCTACGAAGGCGCCCCGGCGCCGGTGGCGGCCTTCCTGGCCACCGCCAGCAAGGTGGCGGTGTTCGCCGTGCTGCTGCGCCTGTACCAGATTTCCCCGGCCATGAGCGGCGGCTGGCTGAACGAGCTGCTGACCCTGATCGCGATTGCCTCGATCCTGTTCGGCAACCTGCTGGCACTGCTGCAGAACAACCTCAAGCGCCTGCTCGGTTATTCCTCCATCGCCCACTTCGGCTACCTGCTGGTGGCGCTGATCGCCAGCAAGGGCCTGGCCGTGGAAGCCGTGGGCGTGTACCTGGCCACCTACGTGCTGACCAGCCTCGGCGCCTTCGGCGTGATCACCCTGATGTCCACGCCCTACAGCGGCCGTGATGCCGATGCCCTGTACGAATACCGCGGCCTGTTCTGGCGCCGCCCGTACCTGACCGCCGTACTCACGGTGATGATGCTGTCGCTGGCCGGCATCCCGCTGACCGCTGGCTTTATCGGCAAGTTCTACGTGATCGCCGCCGGTGTCGAGGCGCAACTGTGGTGGCTGCTCGGCGCCATGGTGCTGGGCAGCGCTATCGGCGTGTTCTATTACCTGCGGGTGATGGTCACGCTGTTCATGCGTGAGCCCAACCTGCATCGCCATGATGCCCCCTTCGACTGGGGTCAGCGCGCTGGCGGCATCATGCTGCTGGTGGTCGCCCTGCTCGCCTTCTTCCTTGGCGTGTATCCGCAGCCGCTGCTGGAGCTGGTGCAGCAGGCCGGACTGGTCGCCCTGGCACGCTAAGCGCAGCCTCGCAAAGGAAAAGCCCCCGCAGATGCGGGGGCTTTCTTTTAAGGATCGCGGCTAAAGCCCCTCCCACCAGTCACTCCAAACCCGCGGGAGGGGCTTTGGCCGCAACAGCGTGTGCGCTAACGCCGGGCCACCAGAAACAGCCGCGGAAACGGCAACAACACCCGACCATCGGCCTGCGCCGGATAGGCCGCGGTGATCGCCGCCTGATAGCGTTGCAGAAATGCGGCCTGTTGCCCGGCATCCAGCGGCTGCAAAAACGGCAGCAGCGCCGTGGACTTGAACCACTCCACCACCGCCGCCGCATTATCCAGCACATGGAAGTAGGTGGTGCGCCAGATATCCAGCTCACTGGCGTGGGCACCGAGGATGTCGTAGTAGGCCTGCGCACTGTGCCGCTCAGGGTGGCGCACCTCGCCGATTTGCCCTGCCCACGGTCCGGCGGCCGCCACTTCACGGGCCAGGCGGTGCGCCGGCTCCTGCAGATTGTCCGGCGTCTGGATCGCCAACCAGCCTCCAGGTGCCAGCTGCGCGAGCAATCTGGGGTAGAGCTGGGGATGATCCGGCAGCCATTGCAACGACGCGTTGGCCAGGATCAGTTGCGGCGCGTTTTCGGCCTGCCAGTGCTGGATATCCGCCAACTTAAAGGTCGCCTGCGGCAGCCGTTCGCGCGCCGCACGCAACATGTCTTCACTGCTGTCGATACCGATCAGTTGCGCTTCAGGTGCATGCGCCTGCAACACGGCAGTGGAGTTACCAGGGCCACAACCCAGGTCAACGGCCAACTCGACACCATCACCCGGTACCGCCGCCAGTAGGTCATGTACCGGGCGTGTGCGTTGACGTTCGAACAGGGAATATTGCTGCGCGGACCAACTCATTGAAAAACGCCTAAGCTTCACTCGACCGGCAGAGGATAGCAGGCCGCGCACACGGCCTATCAACCGGCAATTTTCCGCCGAACAAAATGCCATCACATGGCGGCTATCCGCCATATCCTGTGCGCCAGATCACAGGGTTTCTACCAACCCAGGCAGGCTGGCGGAAATTCGCCACACTGGCATAACCCTTGCCCTATAAGTAACAGCTCTGAACTGTCTGGGGCGCTGCCAACCTCCCCCCAGCAGAACAGTGGAGCGACCAAATGATGACGCCCGAAGGCGTCGCAACCGACAAGAAGAAAAGGAAGCAGTATGTTCAATCCAGTCCGCGCCCTGGCCGCCTGCGCCTTGGCGTTAGTCTCCTTTGGTGCCACTACGGCACTGGCCGATGAACCTATCCTGATCAAGTTCTCCCACGTTGTCGCCGACCACACGCCCAAGGGCCAGGGCGCACTGCTGTTCAAAAAGCTGGTCGAAGAGCGCCTGGCCGGCAAGGTCAAGGTCGAGGTCTACCCGAACTCCAGGCTCTACGGCGATGCCAACGAGTTGGAGGCCCTGCGTAACGATGACGTGCAGTTGCTGGCGCCATCGCTGGCCAAGTTCGAGCAGTACACCAAGCAGTTGCAGGTGTTCGACCTGCCCTTCCTGTTCGATGACATCGAAGCGGTCAACCGTTTCCAGAAGCGCTCCAAGGGCCGTCAACTGCTGCGCTCGATGGAAGACCACAACATCGTCGGCCTGGCCTATTGGCACAACGGCATGAAGCAGCTCTCGGCGACGCGCGCACTGCATACCCCTGGCGATGCCAACGGCCTGAGCTTCCGCATTCAACCCTCGGCAGTACTGGAGGCGCAATTCCGCCAGGTTGGCGCGAGCACGCAGAAGCTGCCCTTCTCCGAGGTGTTCAAGGCGCTGCAGAGTGGCCAGGTACAAGGCGCCGAAAACCCCTGGTCGAACATCTACAGCCAGAAACTGCATGAAGTGCAGCCCTTCATCAGCGAAACCAACCACGGCGTGCTGGACTACATGCTGGTGAGCAACTCTCGCTTCTGGTACCGCATCCCGCATCAGGTCCGCGTGGAGCTCGAAGCCATCATCGATGAGGTCACCTATGCGGTGAACAAACAGGCTGAAGCCGCCAACCAGGCCGACCGCCAGCGCATCATCGATTCAGGTCGCAGCCAGCTGATCACCCTCAGCAGTGAAGAGCGCGAAGCCTGGCGTAACGCCATGCGCCCGGTGTGGCAGCAGTTCGAATCAGCGATCGGCAGCGACGTGATCAAGGCGGCGCAGACGGTCAATCGCAAGCAACGCAAATGATGGCGGAATTCCGCCAAGCCCGGTCAGCTGGGAATTTGCTCGGGCGGTAGCGGATGCCCGAGAAAGTAACCCTGCAGGGAGTCACAACCCAGTTTGGTAAGGAACGCCTGCTGCTCGGGCGTCTCCACACCCTCGGCGACGATGCGCAGGTCCAGCGCCTGGCCCAGGGCAACGATGGCGGAGACGATGGCCATGTCGTCGCCGTCATGCTCCAGATCACGCACGAAGCCGCGATCGATCTTCAATTCATTGGCCGGCAGGCGCTTGAGATAGAGCAGGCTGGAGTAGCCGGTACCAAAATCGTCGATGGCGATGTCCACCCCCATTTCGGCAAGCTGCTCGAGAATCTCCTGGCTGCTGCTGACGTCATGCATGGCAGTGCTTTCGGTGATTTCCAGGGTCAGGCAATTGGCCGGCAGTGCATGCCTGTCCAGGGTCTTGCCAACCGTTTCGACCAACTCTCCGTGGCAGAACTGTAAAGCCGAGAGATTGACTGCCACGCGCCAGTCCCGGTGCCCCTGCTCATACCACAGACGCATTTGCCGACAGGCCTCATCCAGCACCCATTCACCGATGGGAATGATCAGCCCGGTCTTCTCAGCCAGCCCGATGAAGCTGACCGGCGCCAACAACCCCTGCTGTGGGTGCTGCCAACGTAACAAGGCCTCGGCGCCGAGCATTTGACCAGAGCCGCTGGCGAACTTTGGCTGGTAGTACAGGCGCAGCTCACCACGCTCCAGGGCTACACGCAGGTCCTGCAGCAACTGCAATTGCTGTCGTGCATTGGTGTTCATCGAGCTCTCGAAGAAGCTGTACCCGTTCTTGCCCAGGCTCTTGGCGTGGTACATCGCCGCGTCGGCGTTGATCAGCAACTCCTGCTGGTCAATGCCATCCCCCGGATACAGCGCGATGCCCACGCTGGTGGAGACTCGCAGTTCGTGGCCGTCGATGTTGAACGCCTGGCCAAGCAGCCCCACCACATGGCTGGCCACATGAGCCGCATCATCCGGATGGCGCAGCTCGGCCAGCAGCACGAACTCATCGCCGCCAATGCGCGCCAGACTGTCGTTGGCGCGCAGATGGACACGCAGGCGCTGCGCCACCGCGACCAGCAACTGATCACCAACATGATGACCGAACGCATCGTTGACCGGTTTGAAGCCGTCCAGATCCATGAACAGCAGAGCGAAATGCCCTCCGCTGCGCTGCACCTTGAGGATGTTCTGGCTGACGCGGTCTTCCAGCAGCAGACGATTGGGCAGCTTGGTCAGACCATCATGCAGGGCCAACTGAGTCAGTTCGGCATTGGCCTTGGCCAGCGAACTGCTCAACAGCTCCGTGCGCGCCTCCAGACGCGCATCGAGAATCGAGGTCAGCAAGGCGATGGCCAGCACCGCAAGAGTGGTGACGATCACCAGGCTTGCCAGCCAACTGCTGTTCAGGCCGCTGAAGGCCGCACCACAGAAACTGCCTTCGGGGAAATTCGCGGCCGCCATGCCGGTGTAGTGCATGCCGACGATGGCAAAGCCCATGATCACCGCCGCCCCGCCACGCAACAGGCGCACATGGGGTGTATGACGGCGCAGGCGGAAGGCGATGAGCAGCGCCGCCCCGGAAGCCGCCACGGCGATCAGCAGCGATAGCGCGAAAAGCAGCGGGTCATAGACGATACCCGGCTGCATGTGCATCGCGGCCATGCCGATGTAGTGCATGGCACCGATGCCGGCGCCCATGGCCAGAGCCCCCAGACCAAGATGCCAGGCAGGCAGTTCGGGCTGGCTGACCAGCCACAGCGCGAAGCCCGAGGCGAGCATGGCAATGGCCAATGAGAGCAGCGTGATGGTGAGGTCGTAGCCAAGCTCTATCGGCAGGCTGAAAGCGAGCATGCCAACGAAATGCATGGACCAGATGCCAAAGCCCATGGCCAGCGCACCGCCGCCTATCCACAGTGCACGCACTCGGCCACTGGCGCTGGCGATACGCCCCGACAGGTCGAGGGCGGTGTAGGACGCCAGGATCGCCACGCACAGTGAAAGCAGGACCAGGGCAAAATCGTAACTACCAGTCAGCATCGAGGCACTCTGAGTAAAAAGACGCACGACCGAAAGGCGATGCCTGCCGACATCGCCGTTGGCCAATTGCAATCACTTAAAAACCAGCGCGGATCTTAACGGAAACCTGGCCCGCAGATCAGGATTAATGGTGCGAGCAACAAGGCCGCCCTAACGCCCCTCGCTGGCCTCACTATCGTGCAGTTGCTGCAACTGCCAGCCGCAGCCGAGGGCCGCGATCAACTGCACGCTGGCCGTCAGTCGGCTGCCGAGCAAGGTGAGATTGGTGCGCTCGTTGTTCAGCGCCGTCGCCTGCACGGTAACCACGCTGTTGTAGTCGACGGTGCCGGCGCGGTACTGGTTCTCGATCAGACGCAGCGACTCGCGCGCCGCATCCAACGCCTCCTGCTGCACGCCGCTCTCCTGCTCCAGCACGCGCAATTGCACCAGGTAGTCCTCGACTTCACGGAAGCTGTCCAGCACTGCCTGGCGATATTGCGCAACGGTCTGATCATAGGCCGCTTCGCTACGCTCCAGCTCCGCGCGGCGGGCACCGCCGTCGAACAGGGTCAACGCCAATTGCGGGCCCAGCGACCAGAAACGATTGGGGACCTCGATCCAGTCGGCGAAGCTGCTGCCCCGGTAGCCGCCGCTGGCCGAGAGCGTCAGATCCGGGAACCAGGCCGCCTCGGCTACGCCGATCTGCGCGTTGGCCGCCATCACCCGACGCTCGGCCGCGGCAACATAAGGACGCCGTTCGAGCAACTGCGAAGGCAGCGCCACAGGCACCTCGGGCAATGCCGGCAGACTCTCGCGCGGTGCGATGGACAGCTCGGCCGGGCTCACGCCGACCAGTACGGCAATGGCATGTTCGAGCTGCGCGCGCTGCCACTGCAGGTCGATGGCCTGCGCCTGGGTGCTCTTGAGCTGCGTGGTGGCCTGGGACACGTCGGACTTGGGCACGATGCCGGCGCGGTACTGGTTCTCGGTCAGGCGCAGCGAACGCGCATAAGCGGCGACGGTGGCGTCGAGCAGGCGCTTCTGTTCGTCGAGAACGCGCAGCTGCAGGTAGTTCTGCACCAGCTCGCTCTGCAGGCTCAATCGCGCCGCTGCCAGATCCGCGGCGCTGGCATCGAACTCGGCACGGCTGGCCTCCAGCCCCCGGCGCAGCTTGCCCCAGAGATCCAGCTCCCAGGCGGCATTGAGGCTGAGGTCATAGTTCTTGGAGATGCGCGACGCCCCCGAACCACTGATTGCGACACCATCGGCGCTGCGTATGGTGCCATCACCGCCGCCCTGCCCGGCCCGCGTCACCCCGGCACTGGCGGACAGCGTCGGGTAGAAACTGGCTCGCGCACCGCGCACCAGGGCGCGCGCCTGGCGGTACTGGGCCTCGGCGGCCGCCAGGTTCTGGTTGGACAACTGCAGACGCTCGACCAAGGCGTTGAGCTCGGCATCGCCGTATAGCGCCCACCACTGGCCACGCTCCAGCGCGTCGGCCGGCGCCGCGCTCTTCCAGCCCTCGACCTGCTTGAACTGCGCCGGCGCCGCCAGCTCGGGGCGCTGGTAGTCAGGCCCCAGGGCGCAGCCACCCAGCATGCCGGCCAGCAGCAGGGAGACGAGGGTTCGGGCGTAGGGAGCTCGGTTCATAGCGGATTTTCCAATGAAGCATCGGTACGTACGCCGCGCCAGCGATTGACCCGATGGCGCAGGCGGTCGAAGTAGAGGTAGACCACCGGAGTGGTGTAGAGCGTCAGCATCTGGCTCAGCACCAGGCCACCGACGATGGTGATACCCAGCGGCTGACGCATTTCCGAACCTTCGGCGCTACCCAGCACCAGCGGCAAGGCGCCGAGAATCGCCGCCAGGGTGGTCATCATGATCGGCCGGAAACGCAGCAGGCAGGCCTGACGAATGGACTCCTGCGGGCTCAGGCGCTCGCCGCGCTCCAGCTGCAGGGCCAGGTCGACCATCAGGATGGCGTTCTTCTTGACGATGCCGATCAGCAGGAACAGCCCCAGCAGCGAGATCAGGCTGAACTCCATGCCCACCAGTTGCAGGGCGAGCAAGGCGCCGACTCCGGCAGACGGCAGGGTCGAGAGAATGGTCAACGGATGCACGTAGCTCTCGTAGAGCACGCCCAGCACCAGGTACACCACCACCAGCGCCAGCAGGATCATCAGCGGCTGGTTGTCCTGCGCCTTCTGGAAGGCCGCGCCGGTGCCGCCCAGCGTGCCCTGCACCTTGGTAGGCAGATTGAGCCGCGCGATGGCTGCGTCGATGGCGCGGGTGGCCTGATCCAGGCTGACGCCCTCGGCCAGGGAGAAACCGATGTTCTCCACGGCGAACTGGCCCTGGTGGCTGACCCGGTCATTCTCCAGGCTGCGCTCCCAGTGGGCGAAGGTCGACAGCGGCACCCGCGCGCCGTCGCCGGTGATCAACTGGATCTGATCCAGCGCCTCGGGATGCTGGGCGTACTTGGGATTGATCTCCATCACCACGCTGTACTGGTTCAGCGCCTGATAGATGGTCGACACCTGGCGCTGGCTGAAGGCGTTGTTCAGCACCGACGTGACCATCGCCATGTCCACGCCCAGGCGGCGCGCCGTGTCACGGTCCACCACCAGGCGAATCTGCTGTGCGCCCTCGGTTTCGCGCGCGTCGATACCGGTCAGCTCGGGCAACGCGCGCAGCGCCTCGCGCACCCTCGGCAGCCAGGTACGCAAAGCGTCGAGGTCATCGGACAGCAGCATGTATTCGTTTTCCGAACTGCGCCCCTGGCGCCCGCCCATCTGCAGGTCCTGGTCCGGCATGAGGAACATGCGCCCGCCCGGCACCTTGGGCACCGTGTTGCGCAGGCGATTGATCACATCCTGCGCCGAGTCGCTGCGCTCGGCGATCGGTTTCAGGCGCACGATCATGAAGGCGTTGTTGATGCCGCTGCTGCCGCCGATGAAGCCTGCCACGCTCTCAACCGCCGGGTCGGCCAGCACCGCATTGCGGAAGATCTCCATCTTCGGCTGCATGACCTGGAACGACAGGCCGTCGTCGCCACGGATGAAACCAATCAGCTGGCCGGTGTCCTGCTGCGGCATGAAGGTCTTCGGCACGCTGACGAACAGGTAGACGTTCAGTGCGATGGTGGCGAGGAAACTCAGCAGCATCAGCAGCGAGTGGCGCAGGGCCCAGTCCAGGCTGCGCGCGTAGAAGGCCAGCACCCGCGCCTGGACCCGGTCACCCCATTGCTGCAGGCGGCTGCGTGATTGTTCCTCCTCGGCCTTGAGCCAGCGTGCGCAGAGCATCGGCGTCAACGTCAGCGACACCAGCAGGGAAATCACCACCGCGACCGCCAGGGTCAGGGAGAACTCACGGAACAGGCGCTCGACGATGCCACCCATGAACAGGATGGAGATGAACACTGCGACCAGCGACAGGTTCATCGACAGCAAGGTGAACCCCACTTCGCGCGTGCCCTTGAGCGCCGCCTCCAGCGGATGCTCGCCATTGCGAATGTGCCGGGAGATGTTCTCCAGCACCACGATGGCATCGTCCACCACCAGCCCGGTGGCGATGATCAACGCCATCAGCGACAGGTTGTTCAGGGAGAAATCCAGCAGGTACATGGCGGCGAAGCTGCCGATCAGCGACACCGGCACCGCCAGCGCCGGAATCAGCGCCGCCCGCCAACGGCCGAGAAACGCCAGCACCACCAGCATCACCAGGCCCACGGCGATCAGCAGGGTCTGCTCGGCTTCGTGCAGCGTGGCGCGGATCACCGGCGAGCGGTCCATGGCCACCTCCAGCTTGACGCTGGCCGGCATCACCTCGCGCAAGGCCGGCAGCTCGGCGCGAATGTCGCTGATGGTCTGCAGGATGTTCGCCCCGCTCTGCCGGTTGATCACCAGCAGCACTGCTTCCTGGTCGTTGTAGAAACCGCTGTTGTAGCGATCCTCGACGCCATCGGTCACGCTCGCCACGTCGCCCAGGCGCACGGCCGCACCGTTCTGGTAGCGGATGATCATCGGCATGTAGTCTGCGGCCTTGGCCAACTGGTCGCTGGCCTGCACCTGCCAGCGGCGCTGCGGATCCTCCACGGCGCCCTTGGGTTTCAGCGCATTGCTGGCGGCGATGGCCTGACGCACCTCGTCGAGGGCGATGCCGTACTGATCGAGCAGGCGCGGCTCCAGCGCCACGCGCACGGCGGGCAGCGAACTGCCGCCGACCTGCACTTCGCCCACCCCTGAAACCTGCGACAGCTTCTGCGCCAGGATGGTCGAAGCGACGTCGTACAGCTGCCCCTTGTTCAGGCTATCGCTGGTCAGCGAGATGACCATGATCGGCGCTTGCGAAGGGTTGATCTTGCGATAGCTGGGCATGCTGCGCATGCCGCTGGGCAACAGCTCGCGTGCCGCGTTGATCGCCGCCTGCACCTCACGGGCTGCGGTGTTGATGTCCTTGTCGAGATCGAACTCGACCATGATCCGCGTATTGCCCTGGCTGCTGTTGCTGTTCATCTGGTTGACGCCGGCGATGCTGCCCAGCGAGCGTTCCAGCGGCGTAGCCACCGTGGCCGCCATGATCTGCGGGCTGGCCCCGGGCAGACTGGCCTGCACGGTGATCACCGGGAAGTCCATGTTCGGCAGCGGCGATACCGGCAGCAGACCGAAGCTGACGCCGCCGAGCAGCATGATCGCCAGGCTCAACAGCAGCGTGGCCACCGGGCGACGGATGAAGGGCGCGGACAAATTCATGCGTGATTGGCCCCGCCAAGGCTTCGCCAATCCTGTAGGAGCGGCTGGGCGGCATTCCGCTTCAGTCGCGAACAGGCCGTTGCAGGATATTCGCGGCTGAAGCCGCTCCTACGCCCGGAGCTCATACCGTCACTCCAGCGGCGCTGCGCCCGCTGAAACGCCGCGATAGGCGATCGAAGTACAGGTAGATCACCGGCGTGGTGAACAGCGTCAGCACCTGGCTGACCAGCAACCCGCCGACCATCACCAGGCCCAGCGGCTGGCGCAGCTCGGCGCCGGAGCCCGACGCCAGCATCAGCGGAATGGCGCCGAACAGCGCCGCCAGGGTGGTCATCAGAATGGGCCGGAAGCGCAGCAACGCCGCTTGGTAGATCGCCGCCTCCGGCGCCATACCCTGATGGCGCTCGGCCTCGATGGCGAAGTCGATCATCATGATCGCGTTCTTCTTGACGATGCCGATCAACAGGATGATGCCGATGATGGCGATCAACCCCAGGTCGTTACCCGTCAGCAGCAACGCCAGCAGCGCGCCGACGCCCGCCGACGGCAGCGTGGAAAGGATGGTGATCGGGTGGATGTAGCTCTCGTAGAGCACGCCGAGCACGATGTACATGGTGACGATGGCCGCCAGGATCAGCAGCAAGGTCGACGACAGCGATGCGCGGAACGCTTCGGCAGCGCCCTGGAACTGGGTGTTGATGCCGCCAGGCAAGCCGATTTCCTGCTCGACCCGTTCGATCACCTCGACCGCTTCACCCAGCGATACGCCCGGCGCCAGGTTGAACGACAGGGTCACCGCCGGGAACTGGCCGATATGGTTGATCAGCAAGCTGGCCGGGCGCTCTTCGATGTGCGCCAGGGATGACAGCGGCACCTGCTGACCGTCGCCGGTGGCCACGTAGATCTGGCTCAGCGCGGCCAGGCCGATGCGCCCACCGTCGCGGCTTTCCAGCACCACGCGGTACTGACTGGCCTGGGTGTAGATGGTGCTGATCTGGCGCTGGCCGAACGCGTCGTACAACGCATCGTCGATATGGCCGACGTTTATACCCAGGCGCGCGGCCGCATCGCGGTCGATATCCAGGTACACCTGCAGGCCACGGTTCTGCAGGTCGCTGGCCACATCGGTCAGCTCCGGCTGCGCGCGCAGGGCCTCGACCAGGCGCGGCGTCCAGGTCTCCAGCAGCGGGCTGTCGGGGGATTCCAGGGTGAACTGGAACTGGGTGCGGCTGATGCGATCCTCGATGGTCAGGTCCTGCACCGGCTGCATGAACAGCTCGATGCCAGGAATCTTCGCCAACTGCGGACGCAGCCGTTCGATCACCTCGCTGGCGGTGACGTCACGCTCGGCGTGGGCCTTCAGGTTGATCAGCAGACGGCCGCTGTTGAGCGTCGGGTTGTCACCATCCACACCAATCGACGAGGACAGGCTGGCCACCGCCGGATCGCGCAGGATCACGTCGGCCAGGCGCTGTTGGCGCTCGCTCATGGCGCTGAAGGAAATCGACTGCGGTGCCTCGGAAATACCCTGGATCACCCCGGTGTCCTGCACCGGAAAGAAGCCCTTGGGCACGGCCAGATACAGCAGTACGGTCAGGCCCAGCGTGGCGACCGCCACCAGCAGGGTCAGCGGTTGATGCTTGAGCACCCACTGCAGCCACACGCCATAGCGCTCGATCATGACGTCGATGACGCCGCCAGCCGCCTGGTAGAACCGCCCTTCGCTGCCGGGTTTTTCCGCCTTGAGCAGGCGCGCGCACATCATCGGCGTCAGGGTCAGCGACACCACCAGGGAAATCAGGATGGCCACCGCCAGGGTGATGGCGAACTCGCGGAACAGCCGGCCTACCACGTCGGCCATGAACAGCAGCGGAATCAGCACGGCGATCAGCGACAGGGTCAGCGAGACAAGGGTGAAACCGATCTGCCGCGCGCCCTTGAGGGCGGCATTGAGCGGCGTCTCGCCCTCCTCCAGGTGACGGGCGATGTTCTCCAGCATGACGATGGCGTCGTCGACCACGAAACCGGTGGCGATGGTCAGCGCCATCAGCGTCAGGTTGTTGACGGTGAAGCCGGCCAGGTACATCACGCCGAAGGTGCCGATCAGCGACAGCGGCACGACGATCGACGGGATCAGAGTCGCCGACAGCTTGCGCAGGAACAGGAAGGTCACCATCACCACCAGGGCGATGGCCAGCAGCAGCTCGTGCTGCACGTCGCGCACGGCCGCACGGATGGTCTGGGTACGGTCGGTGAGCACCTTGACCTCGACACTGGCCGGCAGGCCCTCGGTCAGGTGCGGCAGCAGGCTCTGAATGCGGTCGACCACATCGATGACGTTGGCGCCGGGTTGGCGCTGCACATTCACCAGCACCGCCTGGTTGCGATTGGCCCAGGCGGCCAGGCGCTCGTTCTCGGCGCCATCGATGATCTCGGCGACATCCTTCAGGCGCAGCGCGGCGCCGTTGTCATACTTGAGGATCAGCTCGCGGTACTCGTCCACCGATTTCAGCTGATCGTTGGCATCGAGTTGCGAAACCCGCGTGGGCCCATCGAAGTTGCCCTTGGGCTGATTGACGTTGCTGGCGGTGATCAGGTTGCGTACGTCGGCCAGGCTCAGGCCATAGGACGCCAGCGCCTCCGGGTTGACGCGAATGCGCACGGCCGGGCGTTGCCCACCGGCCAGCGTGACCAGGCCGACGCCGCTGGTTTGTGCCAGCTTCTGCGCCAGACGGGTGTCGACCAGATCGTTGACCTGTGGCAGCGGCAGGGTCTTTGAACTCACCGCCAGCGTCAGCACCGGCGTATCGGCCGGATTGACCTTGTTGTACACCGGCGGCGCCGGCAGATCGCCGGGCAACAGGTTGCTCGCCGCATTGATCGCCGCCTGCACCTCCTGCTCGGCCACCGCCAGGGAAACGTCCAGATTGAAGCGCAGGGTAATCACCGAAGCGCCGCCAGAGCTGGTCGAGGACATCTGCTTGAGCCCAGCCATCTGCCCGAACTGGCGCTCCAGCGGCGCCGTCACGGCACTGGTCATCACATCCGGGCTGGCGCCGGGATAGAGCGTCAGCACGCGGATGGTCGGGTAGTCCACCTCCGGCAACGCCGACACCGGCAGCAGGCGATAGGCGATCAGGCCGCTGAGGAAGATCGCCACCATCAACAGCGTGGTCGCGACCGGCCGCAGGATGAAGGGCCGCGAAATGTTCATGCGCCGCTCTGCATGGTGGCCTGGCCAGGCTCAGCCTGCGTCGGCTGCGCCGCATTCGGTTCGACCACGTCCACCTCGCTGCCATCACGCAGGCGGTCGGTGCCTTCCGTCACCAGCCGCTCGCCCCGCTGCACACTGTCGTTGACCATGCTGCGCTCGGCATCGCTGGCCAACACGGTAACCGGGCGGATGCTCACCTTGTTGTCGCCGTCGACCACATAGACGAAGGTGCCCTGAGTGCCGAACTGCACTGCAGCGGACGGAATGATGGTGGCCGCCTCACGGGTGTCGACGCGCAGGCGCACGTTGACGAACTGATTGGGGAAAAGCATCTGCTCGGCGTTGTCGAAACGCGCCTTGAGCTTGACGGTACCCGTGGTGGTGTCGATCTGGTTATCCAGGCTCTCCAGCACACCCTCGGCCAGCTTCAGGCGCTCGCCACGGTCCCAGGCCTCGACCACCAGGGTGGCGCCGTCGCGACGACGTTGCAGCACGGCAGGCAGGTCGCCCTCGGGAATGGTGAAGATCACTGCGATCGGGTCGGCCTGGGTGATCACCACCAGCGGCGTGGTATCACCGCTGCTGACCAGGTTGCCGACATCCAGCTGCCGCAACCCCAGGCGGCCATCGATGGGCGCGCGAATCTGGGTGAAGTCGAGGTTCAACTTGGCCGTGGCGACATCGGCCTGGTTGCTCTGCAGGCTGCCACGATACTGATTGACCAGAGCCTCCTGGGTATCCAGGGTCTGCTTGGCGATGCTGTCCTCGGCGTACAGCCCTTTGTAGCGCTGCAGATCCAGCTCGGCGTTCTTCAATTGCGCCTGGTTTTCCTGCAGCGCCCCCTGCGCCTGCTGCAACGCGACCTGATAAGGGCGCGGATCGATCACTGCCAGCAAGTCGCCGGCCTTGACCTGCTGCCCCTCATCGAACAGTACCTTGACCAATTCGCCGTCGACTCGCGAGCGTACATTGACCGTGTTGTAGGAGGTGACCGTGCCGAGCGCCTTGAGCTCGATGGCGAACTCGCCCTGCTCGACCTAGGCCACGCGCACCGGTACCGGCCCCATGTCACCGAAGCGACCACGCCCCATCTGCTGGCTTTGCGGTCCGCTCGGCCAGAACCACCAGAGCAGCAGTAGCAACACGGCGAGCAGCGTCAGGCCGATCAGCCATTGGCGGGAGGTATTCGAGGAGGACGAAGAAGCATTCGACATGGCAGGCGCGCGGTCACTTTTGGTGGGAGTCGGAACGATAGTCACTGGCCCGCGTCAAGCAAAGCCTATTTACCCGCTTTTTACGCTCCCCTTACGTTACTAACTGTTTGTGTCCAGCCAGCCCTGGCGGCCACCCTTCGGGCCGTCGCAGGCGACGTCAAAAAACGCTCCAGGCGTTTTTTTGAGGCACAAATAAAAACGGCCTGCTAGGCAGGCCGTTCTGCAACACCAGCAGTGCGTTACTTCAGCACAGCCAGGGCGGCGGCATAGTTTGGCTCGTCGGCGATCTCGCCAACCAGCTCGCTGTGCAGCACCTTGTCGCTTTCATCCAGAACCACCACGGCGCGCGCGGCCAGACCGGTCAGCGGGCCGCTGGCAATGGCCACACCGTAGTTCTTGAGGAACTCGGCACCACGCAGGGTGGACAGATTGACCACGCTTTCCAGGCCTTCGGCACCGCAGAAGCGCGCCTGGGCGAACGGCAGGTCAGCGGAGATGCACAGCACCACGGTGTTGTTCAGCTGGCTGGCTTCGGTGTTGAACGTGCGCACGGAGGTGGCACAGGTCGGGGTATCGACGCTCGGGAAGATGTTCAGCACCTTGCGCTTGCCGGCCAGGCTGGCCAGGGTGACGTCGCTCAGGTCGCCAGCGACCAGGCTGAAAGCCGGAGCCTGTTGGCCGGCCTGTGGCAGTTGACCGTCGACCTGCACCGGGTTGCCTTTGAGAGTGACTTGCGCCATGAGAGTTTCCTTATCGTTCAGGGAGTTGAAGGGCAAATGTGTGACATGGGGTTCGCCGTGGCGAATGCTCCATCGAATGGCAGGTCACGGCCCGACCATCCGTCCAGACTAGCGCAGAAGCGCTTCCGATACACCCGAGACCCTGTAGGGATTTAGCGAAATATCGCGCAGCCATCAGAAATCCCGCCGATAGAACAGGTCGAGCGAACTGGCCAGGCCGCTGGCGGCCTCCAGATACAGCCGTCGACTGAGTTCATAACGCAGGGCGATGGTGTTGGCCGGCTCGAACACACCCACGCCGTAACGCAGACTCAAACGCTCGGTGATATTGCCGCTGGCCACCACGCTGGTGGTCACCCCACTGCCTTCGGTATCGAGCTGGAAATCCTGAATGCCCAGGCGATTGGCCAGGCTGGTGGTGAGCGAACTGCTGCCAGCCAGGCCGAGCGCCAGCGCAGCCTGACCGAGCATGTTGTTGTCACCCGAGCTCTGCCCCAATGGTCGCCCCAGCACCAGATAGGACAGCGCCTGCTCCTGGCTCATGGCCGGTTCGGAAAAGACCGTGGTGTTGGGCTGATCAGCGCTACCGGACAGACGAATGCCGGCGACGACCGTGTCGACGCGGCGAATCGCCTCGACATCGAGAAATGGCTGATCGATCGGCCCGGTGAACAGCAAACGCGCGCGGCGTATGCTCAGGCGCTGACCATAGGCACGATAGCGGCCGTTGACCAGATCCAGCTCACCGCGAGTATCGAGGTTGTCACCGATGTGCACGCGCCCACGCAGGTCGGCGCTCAGGCCGAACCCGCTGAACGCCAGCTTGTCCTGGCCGACGTCGACATCGACATCCATGGCGATACCCATGCCTGGTTCGGCTTCCGGGGTATCACGGCCGACCACCCGCGCGTCAGCGGACACCTTCACCGTCGATGGCGGCAGCTCCCGCACGCTGATCAAGCCGCGCGGCACGCCGACCTTGCCGCTGACAGCCATGTGCTGGTCACGCAACTGCAGCTTCAGATCGGGCTCGACCTCCAGCTCGGCATAAGGCTCGACCTTGACCGGCAGGCGCTGCCCCTGCAGCGCCAGATCACCACTCAGCCCCTGGGCCCAGGTCAGCTGGCCGCGCAGGCTGCCACGGCCCTGCTCGCCACTGCGCCAGTCGCCCGACAGCTGCACCTGTTCGCCGGCGATCAACGCTTGCAGCTGCAAACCCTCCAGGCTGACCGGCAACTGGCTGCCGGACAGCTCACCACCATCCAGGCGCAGTTGGCCGTTGATCTGCGGTGCCAACAGGTGGCCGCCGATATTGCCGTTACCCTGCAGCTTGCCTTCGAGCTTGTCCGCCATGGGCACGAAGGGACGCAGCACGGCCAGGTCGAAGCCACTCAGGCGGAACTCGCCGCTGACCGGTTTGTTCGCCGGGCGCGGATCGATACGAGCCTGCAACGCCAGGTCGCCCAGACGCTCGCTGACGAAACGCAGCTCGCTGTCCACCCGCTGTGGGCGCAGGGTGCTGTCCAGACGCAGGCTGTCGTAGGGGAAGTCCAGCCATCGCTCTTCATCCGGCTGGCGAATGCGCAGGTTGCCGCCGCCCGCATCGAGCGTGATCTGGCCGTTGGGGCCGCTTTCGGGCAGCTCGACTTTCAGCTGACCGTCCAGGCGTCCCTGCCAGGCGAAATCCTCGGGCAGCCAGGGCTGCAGGCTGGCCAGGGGGAAGTTCTGCAGGCGCCAATCCAGGCTCGGTTGCGGCATCAGGCGCTGCTGGCCGCCGCAGAGACTAGCATCGCCGGACTGCCAGCAATGCGCGCCCAGGTTCAGGCGGCCACTGGCCAGGCGCTCCAGGCTCGCGGCCTGCTGCAGCTGCCAGTCCTGGCCGCCGCTCTGTACGCGGCCAGTGGCGATACGCCCACGCCAGTCGCCCTGCTCGCTCAGGTTGCCATCCAGGGCCAGGGCCAGTTGCAACAACGGGCCTTGCAGGTCGATATCCAACGCCTGGCGCCGCTGATCGCCACGGCCATCAGCCTGCAGCCGCCCGAGGTAGGTGTCGCCGATACGGATACCGCGCAGATTCAAACCGACACGCGCCTGCTGGCGGGCATCCAGCGTCGCGTCCAACTGCAGGCGGCGCAGACTGGGGTCGCCGAAGGCCAACCGCTCCCCACTCAGCGCAAGCTGGCCCTGCGGCGCCTGTAGCGAACCGGCCAGCGACAGCTGCCCCTGCACCTGACCTTGCAGGCCCGGCCAGAGCTGACCCAGGCGTGGCAGGGCCAGTTGCAGCTGACCTTGCAAGCGTTGGTCAAGCGCGCCCTGCCCGCTGACGCGGTTATCGCCCAGACGCACCAGCAGCCTTTGCAGCTGCCACTGCTCGCCGCTACCGGCGCCCTGCACCTGCAATTGCGCCGGCTGGCCGCGCAGACGGCCATTGAGGTCGATATCGGCCTTGGCCTGCAATGCACCGGCGTTGAAGCGCCCCGAGGTGTTCAGCGGGCCAGCCAGATTACCCGGCATTTGCGCCAGCCAGTAACCGGGGTCGAGGTCGCTCAGCTGCAGCATGGCCTGCCAGTCGATGCCGTCGGCGAAGCCGACCTTGACCACCCCTTCGGCGCGCCCCTGTCCCGCCAGCAGCTGCAATTGCGGCAGGCTGACCTGGCCATGATCGCCGCTGAGCGGGCTGCTCAGGCTGAACTCACCGGCCGGCCCCTGCAGTTGCGCGGCGAAGTTGCCCAGATAGTTGCCTTGGCTGTAGCTGACCTCCGCCTGCAGGTTGCGCAAAGCCACCGGTGGCGGCTGGTCCAGCGGGTACAGGCGTTGCCAGGGAAAGTCCAACCAGTCCAGCTGCGCCTCGGCGCTGAAGGCCTCGTTCCAGGCCAGTTTGCCCTTGACCTGCAGGTGCTGCTCTTCGGCCTGAATACGCAGCGACTCGATGTCAGCACCAGCGGCGTCCACCCGCGCACTGAGTTGCAGTGGCATCGGCGCCTGCTCCGCCGGCAGATTGGCGCTGCCGTCGATGCGATAGCCAGCCGCAAGGTCGCCTTTGGCCTGAAGTTGCAGATCCTGCAGGCGCAGGGTTGGCGGCAAGGCGCTACTGGCCTGGAAGTCGCGACTGGTCAGGCGCAGCTCGGTTGGCAGATGCTCGGCCAGCAGCTGCACCTGCCCATCGAGACGAGCGTCGAGATAACCGCGGCTATCGGCCCCGATCGTCAGGCTGCGTTGCACATCGCCCCCCACCTGCAGCGCCACCTGCCAGGCCTTGCCATCGACCTCCGGCAACTGCAGGCGGCCGCTCAGGGCCAGCGGCCAGTCGCCCTGCGGCGTCAGCTGGCCACTGAGTTCCAGACTCAGGTCATCGCGCTGCAAGGCCAGGCGTTGCAGCGCCACGCCCTGCTCGTTCCAGCTGGCGACCAGTTGCAGATCGCGCAGCTGCGTCTGGCCGTCCAGACGCAACTCACCCAGCTGAATATCGCCGAGCTGCAGGCGCAACGGCAGTTTGAGGTTCGGCAGGCTCAGCGGCTCGTCGCTGGCTTCCCCGCTCTGCGGCAGGGTCACGGCCACCTGCTGCAGATGCAGGCGATCCAGGCACAAGGTCAGTCGCAGCAGGCAGGCAGGCGACCAGGCCATGTCCGGCTGCTGCAGCTCCACATGCATGTCACCCTGCTGCCAGCGCAGCGCATCGGCCTGCCAGGCGCCGCCCAAACGCCCTGCGAAGTTATCAACCTGCAGGCCAGGCACCTGCGCCAGCAACCAACGGCTGCCGCCCTGAGTACCGAGCAGTGCCCACAGAGCCGCGACGAGCAGCAACACCAGGGCGAGCACGCCGCCGGCCAACCATTTCATCAGGCGCCGGGTCATAGTTCAGGCCCCATGGAGAAATGCAGACGCACGCCACCGTCGTCGTCCAGAGCGTGAGCGAGGTCCAGACGCAGCGGACCAACCGGCGAAACCCAACGCACACCGAAACCGACGCCGGTCTTCAAGGTGGGGATGTCCAGCGAATTGAAGGCGTTGCCCTGGTCGATGAAGGTCGCCAGGCGCCACTTGTCGTTGAGGCTGTACTGGTATTCGGCGCTGGCGGCGAACAGGTAGCGGCCACCGACCTTGTCACCACGGTCATTCTCCGGCGACAGGCTCTGGTAGTCGTAACCACGCACGCTCTGATCACCACCGGCGAAGAAGCGCAGCGACGGCGGCACGGCCGAGAAACCATTGGTTTCGGTACCACCGAACTGCACGCGGCCAAGCAGGCGGTGATTGTCGAATACGGTGGTCAGGCCCTTGAGCATGATATTGCCGTGCAACACATTGGCATCGGACAGCACGCCATCGACGGCACCGCGCAGGTCGAACTGCACCCGGTAGCCCTGGTTCGGGTCGAGCCGGTTGTCGCTGCGCAGCAGCGAATAGCTGACACCCGGCATCAGTAGCGTGCTCAGCCCGGAGTCGTCACCCAGGCGATATTCTTCGCGCTGCCACTTCACCGACAGCACGCGCTGCCAGCCGCCAGAGCGCTGGCTGTGCCATTCCGGGCCGAGGGTCAGCAGGCGGCTGAGGCTGTCGCTGCTGGCCAGTTCTTCGTATTGATAGCCGCCAGCCAGGCGCAGCTTGTCGGTCAACGGCGGATCGCCGGGAATGTCGTACCACAGGCCGACGTTCTGCCGCGGCGCGGACAGCTCGGTTTCGATGCCGTAGCTGTGCCCCTGCCGATTGCGCCAGTGACGCGTCCAGTTGGCGCGCAGGCGCGGCCCGACATCCGTGGAGAACCCCAGGCCCAGGCCCATGCTGCGCGGCTTGCGTACTTGCAGCGCCACCGCCACCGGAATGCGCAACTGGTTGGCCTGGGTGGGAATGGCATCGACCCGCACGGACTCGAAATAGCCACTGGACTGCAATGCCTGATACAGCTCGGCGATCAACTCGGAGTCGTACGGCGTGTCCGGTTTGAACGGCACCATGCGTAGCAACAGTTCTTCGTCGAATGGAAAGTCACCGTTGAAGGCAATATCGCCCAGGCTGTAGCGCGGGCCGCTGGTGAACACCAGCTCGATATCGGCGACGCCGGCAGCCGGGTCGATTTCCAGGCGCTGGCGGGAGAATCGGCCGTCGAAGAAACCATAACGCGAGGCCTGGTTCTGGATCAGCCGTTTGGCATCCTCGTAGCGTCCGTGGTTGAGCACCGAACCCGGCTTCAGTCGACTGGCATTGGGCACGCGAAACGCCGGCAGCTCGCTGGCCGGGCCTTCGATGCGGATGTCGACGTTGCGCAGGCGAATGCGCTCGCCGGGCTCCACCTCGAGCACCAGGCGCGGCGTTTCCCCCTGTTCGACGTGACTGCGGATACGCGCCTGGTAATAACCCAGGGCCTGCGCCGCCTTGTCCGCCTCGCTCTCGGCGATACGGCGCATACGCCGCAGCGACTGGGCGTCACGGCCGTCGAGGCTGCCGACATAACCTTCGATATTGCTCTTGAGAGCCGAATTGCTGGGGGTGATTCGTACGTCAAGTTCGCTCGCTGCGAAGGCACTCGTACTGATCAGCAGCAGGGCGAGGCTGCGCTGAATATGTCCATATACACTCATGGCGGAGGATGCTACCACGGAGCAAAGCTCGCGCTAGCAGGCCTTCGACAAACGACCTGCGTGGCCATTACCGAGCTGAACAGCAGCTCGTGCGCGAGTCCGATCCAGGTGCCCCCGTCAAGACGCTCATTGCCAGGCTTTGTACGAAAAGTCGTCGAGCGAAGGTCAGGCAATACCGATGGCGGCCCCGCGAAATCGCTCGAAGAAGCGCAGTTTACGTGCTGTAAATGAGCATTCTGAGAGCGATTTCAACGCAGCATCACCGAGCGCAGGCACTTTTCGTACAGAGCCCAGCACGACTGCACCGGCTGGCGCGGCTCGCCCTGCTCCTGCATCCATGCTGCACTCGCCTGGGTCTTGCAACCGCCTGCCTAAGCCCTCGGGCTTAGGCCAGACAGGCAGCGTTCAGGCGCTGGCCCTGACCACCGGTTGCGGATTGGGGTGGAAGAACACGTGCTCGACCACGGGACCAATGGCCAGTTCACCAATTTCCTCGTACCCCTGGCGCCGGTAGAACTCCAGGTAGCGTGCATTGCCGGTATCCAGCACCACCCCTTGCGAGCCAGTGTCCTGCGCGCACCAGTCGTGCAGCGCCTCGAGCAGTTGCTCGCCACGGTGCTGGCCCTGGAACTCGGGGTGAATACCCAATAGCGGCAGCACGTGATAAGGCCCAGGAGGCAGGCTCGCGAGCACCGCATCGTGGTATTCGAGGTAGCGCTTGGTGCAGCCGAAGCCGGTGCTCAGCAACATGCGCAACCGCCAATTCCAGCTTTCGGTGATGTCCAGGCGCCGCTGCGGTGGCGCAATCAGCGCGGCGCCGATCAAACGATCGTCGATCAGCAAGCCGATGGCCGGCAGGTCTTCGGCAAAGTGCTGCTGCACCAATTCGCGAATCGTCGCGCGCACGCGCTGATCGAAACCCGCCCGCTCGGCCTCGAACAGGTAGGCGAAGGTCGGCTCGTGGCGATAGGCATGGTAGAGCAGCGAACGAACCTCACGGGCGTAGCCACCATCAAGCATGCGCACTTCTGCTGGAGCGTTGTTGGGCATGGCAGACCTCTGCTGTCGTAGGTTGTGCTCAGGCATGTGACATGCCGACTTGGGCCGTTCAAGAAAAGTGCCTGCGCTCGGTGATGCTGCGTTGAAACAGGCCCAAGGCGCTGATGTACACAAGCAGACTCCGCGTCCGTGCCTGTTTTGGCTTTACCCGAGCGTCGCTCGGTAGCTTTTGTACAGACCCTAGCACCGCCGCCCGACGCCCGCCAGGCGCTGGCCGCGAGCGCAAAGGATCGGCTAGCATCACCTTTTGCCCAGGACCCGCTGCCCATGAAAATCGTCTCCTTCAATATCAATGGCCTACGCGCGCGCCCTCATCAGTTGCAAGCTCTGATCGAAAAACACCAGCCAGACGTGATCGGCCTGCAGGAAACCAAGGTAGCCGATGAGCAGTTTCCGGAAGCCGAAATCCGCCAGCTTGGCTACCACGTGCACTACCACGGCCAGAAAGGCCATTACGGCGTCGCCCTGCTCTCGCGCCAGGAGCCGCTGAGCCTGCACAAGGGCTTCCCCGGTGACGCTGAAGACGCTCAGCGACGCTTCATCTACGGCACCTTCGCCGACGCCAACGGCAATCCGGTCACGGTGATGAACGGCTACTTCCCGCAGGGCGAGAGCCGTGATCATCCGCTGAAATTTCCGGCCAAGCAGCGCTTCTATGCTGATCTGCAGCAACTACTGGTCGAGCACTTCGATCCACAGCAAGCGCTGGTGGTGATGGGCGACATCAACATCAGTCCGGAAGATTGCGACATCGGTATTGGCGAGCCCAATCGCCTGCGCTGGCTGAAAACCGGCAAGTGCAGCTTCCTGCCGGAGGAGCGCGAGTGGCTGGCGACCCTCAAGAGCTGGGGCCTGGTAGACAGTTTCCGCCACCTCAACCCCGAGGTGAATGACCGCTTCAGCTGGTTCGACTATCGCAGCCGTGGTTTCGAGGACGACCCCAAGCGCGGCCTGCGCATCGACGTGATCCTGGCCAGCCAGCCGCTGCAGGCGCGCTTCAAGGATGCCGGCATCGACTACGACCTGCGCGGCATGGAAAAACCGTCCGATCATGCGCCGATCTGGCTTGAGCTGAACTGAACCAGAGGCGCGTGCACAGTACGCGCCCGTCATATCCCTGCAATCTGACTGACTTAATCTGCGCGGCACGTTTCCTCCTAACCCACTAGAAGGTGCCTGCCGCATGCCGCGCGCCCAGTCTGCCATCGACCATGATCTCTGGGGTCGAACCCTGTCACTGCTGCTCATCGGTTTCATCTGCTACGCCCTGCCCCTTTCGGTATTCGCTGCCCTGCCCGCCTCCGACGGCAACCAGCCGGTGCTGCGCATCCAGGGCTCCAACACCATTGGCGCCAAGCTCGGCCCCGAACTGGTCAAAGGGCTGTTCGAGGCACAAGGGCTGCACGACATTCGCAGCGAGCGCGGCGCCCATGAAAACGAGCAACGCCTGCTCGCACGCCAGGCCGACGGCCGCCAGGTCATCGTCGAGGTCGCCGCTCACGGTTCGGGCACCGGTTTTACCTCGCTCAAGGATGGCAGCGCAGACCTGGCGGCTTCTTCGCGACCGATCAAGGACGGCGAGGCCACCGCCCTGGCACCGCTGGGCGACCTGCGCAGCCCGCAGAGCGAACAGGTCATCGCCATCGACGGCCTGGCGATCATCGTGCATCCGTCGAACCCGCTGACAACACTCAGCGTCGAGCAGATCGCGCAGCTGTTCTCTGGCGAGATCGGTGACTGGGCGGCGCTGGGCGGCAACCCCGGCAAGGTTCACCCCTATGCACGCGATGACAACTCCGGCACCTACGACACGTTCAAGGAACTGGTGCTGGCGCCGGGCGGACGCGTACTGGCGGCCAACGCACAACGCTTCGAATCGAGCGATCAGCTGTCTGACTCGGTTAGCTCCGACCCCAACGGTATCGGCTTCATCGGCCTGCCCTACATACGCCAGGCCAAGGCTGTCGCCGTCGCTGCTGGCGACTCCCAGCCCATGCCGCCGAGCACCACGCTGATCGCCACAGAGGATTACCCGCTGGCGCGTCGCCTGTTCATCTACAACGATCCGCATCAGGAAAACCCCTGGGCGCGCGCATTGATCGACTTCACCCAAAGCCCCCGCGGCCAGGCAATAGTCGACCGCAGCGGCTTCATCGCTCAGACCGTCGAGGCGGTGAAGGTCACAGCCGATACGCAGATGCCCACCGATTACCAGCACCTGGCACAGCAGGCGCAACGCCTGTCGGTGAACTTCCGCTTCCAGGAAGGCAGCGCGACCCTGGACAACAAGGCCCAGCGCGACCTGCAGCGGGTGCTGGATTACCTCAAACAACACGACAAGCTGCAGAACAAGGTGGTGCTGGTCGGTTTCGGCGACGCCAAGAGCGACCCCGAACGCGCCGAACTGCTGTCGAAACTACGGGCCATGGCGGTCCGCCGCGAACTGGCCAGGCAGGGCGTGCTCTTCCGCGAAATCACCGGAATGGGCAGCGAGCTGCCAGTGGCCGCCAACGACCAGAACATCGGGCGCATCCGCAATCGCCGGGTCGAAGTCTGGGTCTACTGACAGCTGAAAAATAATCCCCGCCAGGGGGCTTGGCAGCTTGTCGAGTCGGCGTTAATCTCCGCCGCGCGTGACGCCGGGCCCCTCTGGCGGTGAGCTTCTCACCGTGATGTCGGAGTCACTGAGTCGATTTCTTCAACTCAGGCAGACATATAGGGAGGGCTCATGGACGCTCTACTTGCCTTTTTGACATCCCCCATCTTCGGTACCCCCGGCTGGTTCTGGCTGGCATTCCTGGTACTGATCATCACCCTTCTGGTACTCGACCTCGGCGTCCTGCATCGCGATCAGCATGAAATCGAGATGCGCGAAAGCCTGCTGCTGTATTCGGGCTACTTCAGTGTCGGCGTCGCCTTCGGCGGCTGGATCTGGTGGCAGCTTGGCGGCACCAAGGCGATGGAGTACTACACCGGTTTCCTGGTGGAGCAATCGCTGTCGATGGACAACGTTTTCGTCATGGCGATGATCCTCGGCTACTTCAACATTCCGCGTAAGTACCAGCATCGCGTGCTGTTCTGGGGCATTCTCGGGGTGATCGTGCTGCGTGCGGTCATGATCGGCCTGGGCACGGCGCTGGTGCAGCAGTTCGACTGGATTCTCTACATCTTCGGCGCCTTCCTGCTCTTCAGCGGCATCAAGATGCTGCGCAGCGGCGGTGACGAAGAGTCACATCCGGACCTGGCGCAGAATCCGGTGATCCGCTTCGTGCGCAAGCACATTCGCGTCAGCGACGACCTGCACGAAGGCAAGTTCCTGGTGCGCCTGAAGGACAAGGTCAGCGGCAAGCCACTGCTCTACGCCACCCCGCTGCTGCTGGCGCTGGTGCTGATCGAGCTGGCCGACCTGGTGTTCGCCGTCGACAGCGTGCCGGCCGTGCTGGCCATCTCGCAGGATCCGTTCATCGTCTATACCTCGAACATCTTCGCCATTCTCGGCCTGCGCGCGCTGTACTTCGCCCTGGCCGCACTGATGCACCGCTTCATCTACCTGAAATACGCCCTGGCGCTGGTGCTGATGTACATCGGTGGCAAGATCTTCCTGCACGACCTGATCAAGGTTCCCGCCCTGCTCTCACTTGGCGTAACCTTGGGTCTGCTGGCTGGCGGCGTGCTGTTGTCGCTGCTCAAGACACGAGACAAGGCCAGCACCACCTAAGGAGGGGGCGATGCCCGACGTCTGCATAGAACTCATCGAGCGCCAGGGCCAACGGCTCTGGCAGGTAAGATTCGGGCGTCGCGCACTGACCTTTCAGGAAGAACTGGCGGCACGTACCTTCGCCGCACAACTGCATATGCGTCTGGGCTGGCTGGGCGAAGAACAACGCTCGGACGACCGATTGCCCTGAACGTGCAGACATAGAAGAAGGTTCTTCGCATTCTCGCGGGGAGGATACGCTTGACGCCGGACTGGCAAGTTTGTGTGCGTATCGATTACTGACTTGGCACTATCCATCACCGAGTCCTCTGAGCGCTTGGGTTGCGCCCTTACGGGCGCCACACCTTGATTCGCTGCGCTCACCCTTCGGGCCAGC